>Ga0209782_1000001_pt1 | contig 258758 bp, 267 predicted proteins | sample WorMetmaBAHAMAS1_FD_187390 | JGI IMG/M metagenome (GOLD analysis project Ga0209782, IMG submission 187390) | Marine gutless worms symbiont microbial communities from Max Planck institute for Marine Microbiology, Germany - Inanidrilus... | ecosystem: Host-associated > Annelida > Digestive...
TCGACCGGAGAACACAGAAGTTCCAACGCTTCGGGCCGGGGCGGCCGCCCCGGCCCAAGGCACAACCAACCAAAACTGTCAGGGATGTAACCGGTCTATAGTGTTAGGGATATATCCGCTTGCTCAACCGATCCCTTCCCGGCCGCGATCATGTCCGGCGCGACGGTCTGGGTTGCGAAGAACATGTGACGCAGGTTGGTGGCGATGCGCTCGTCGTAGTATTCCGGCGTCACGTCTTCCCAGCCATGCCGGTCGTCACGCGCGGCGTTGTTGACCAGGACGCCGGCCGGTCCCAGCGCTTCGCGCAAGCCGGCGAAGGCGCCCTTCAGGTCGTCGATGTCGCGCAGGTCGGCATGCTCGAAATGGCAGTCCGCACCTGCATCGGTCACTTCTTGGACAAGGTTTGCGCCACTATCCAGGTCGAAATCGATGAAGCCCACCTTCGAGCCCTGCTCGGCGAAGGCGCGGACTGTCTCCGCGCCGATGCCGCCGGCGCCGCCCGTGGTGAAGACGACCGCGCCGTCCAGGCTTGGATAGCGAGCAAATGACATTAAGAAACGTCCCTCCCGGTTCTTGGTGCCGGCTAGCTCTCCGCGATTTACCGGGCGGCGTCAAGGTCGCGCGGCCGCCGTCATTGGATAATGACCTCCGGTCCCATCAAGGTCGTGGGCAAGAAGGTCGACAGCCAGGGCACGTATGTCACCAGGATCAGGAACAGGAACAGGATGCCGAACCAGGGCATCGCCGCCTTGACCACCTGCATCATCGGCATGCCGGCCACGCCCGAGGTCACAAACAGGTTAAGCCCCACGGGCGGCGTGATCATGCCCAGCTCCATGTTGACGACCATGATGATGCCCAGGTGGATGGGATCGATCCCGAGGCTGATGGCAATCGGGAAGACCAACGGGGCCACGATGACGATCAGGCCGGACGGTTCCATGAACTGACCGCCGATCAGCAGGATCAGGTTGACGATGATCAGGAACATGATCGGCCCGAAGCCGGCCGCCAGCATCGCGTTGGCGATCGACTGCGGGATCTGCTCGTCGGTCAGCACGTGTTTCAGGATCAGCGCGTTCGCGATGATGAACAGCAGCATGATCGTGGTCCGGCCGCCTTCCATCAGCGCGTGCTTGGTGTCGGGATGGAAAAAGACGGTGATCAGACTCTGCGGCCGCTTCCACAGGCGGAAGCGGTGGTCGCCCCCGCCCTTCAGGGGCCCCATGTCCTTGTAGACGAAGTTGGCGATGAAGAAGGCGTACATCGCCGCCACCGCGGCGGCCTCGGTCGGCGTGAAGATGCCGCCATAGATACCGCCCAGGATGATGACGATCAGGAACAGGCCCCAGCCGGCATCACGCGCGGAGTCGAAGACCTCGCGCCAGCCGGCCGGTGGTTGCGCCGGCATGTTTTTGATTCGCGCCGCGATATAGATGCCCACCATCAGCATCAGCCCGGCCACCAGGCCGGGGATGACGCCGGCCAGGAACATCCGTCCGACCGAGACGTCCACCGAGGAGGCATAAACCACCATGACGATCGACGGCGGAATGAGAATGCCCAGCGTCCCGGCGTTGCAGATGACGCCGGCCGCGAAATCCTTGGTGTAGCCAACCTGGCGCATGCCGGCGATGACGATCGTGCCGATGGCGACGACGGTGGCTGGCGAGGACCCCGACAAGGCGGCGAACAGCATGCAGGCAAAGACGCCGGCGATGGCAAGGCCGCCGGGGAAGTGACCGACGCAGGCGATCGCGAAACGGATGATCCGCCTTGCCACGCCGCCCGTGGACATGAAGGTGGAGGCCAGGATGAAGAACGGGATTGCCAGCAGGGTGTAGTGGCCGGCAAAGGCGTTGAACAGCGTCTGGGCGATCGAGCCCAGCGAGCTGTCGGAGAAGATCAAGAGGAAGAAGATCGAGCTCAGACCCAGCGAGACGGCGATCGGCACGCCGATCACCAGCATGCCGATGACCATGGCGAAGAGGAAGGCGACATCCATGGCTCAGCCCTCCTTTTCCGCCTTGGCGGCGGCTTCTTCGACCAATTCCTCGACCTCGTGGCTGGCGATCACCGTGTCGACCTTGCCTGTCATCACCTGCCAGGCCACCTGGATGAACCGGAAGGTCAGAAGCGCCATCCCGATCGGCAGGGCGGCGTAGGGAATGAACCGCGGCAGTTTTTCGTAGGCCTCGCCCTGGTTCATCGGCTCTTCGATGAACCTGAGGAACGGCAGCATCGGGATGTCGTTGACCTCGTACCAGGCCTGGTCTTTCAGGGTGCCGTCCAGCATCGGCAGCGCCGCGAACGGCGACCAGTAGTTCCAGGACCCGGCCAACAGGAGGACACTGAACAAGAGGCAGGCGGCGACCGCGATCAGTGCCAGGACGTAACGCGCGCCGTGCGGAAGGATGTTGATCAGGGCATCGACGCCCAGATGCATGCGTTTCTTGACGCAGTAGGAGGCGCCGATCAGAACCAGCCAGGCGAACAGGAAGACGGTCGTTTCCAGCGCCCACAGGATGTTCGCGTTGAAGCCGTACCGTGCGACGACGTTCGCGAAGGTGACCAGCGTCATCGCCCCGAGGATGATCGCGATCAGCGTCTCCTCGATTTCATTGACGATGCGCCCGAGCCGCGATTCTGGTTCGCTCATCCGGCGTTCTCCCCCCGTCGCCGTTGAAGATCAACGATGCGCGATGCGGCCCGGCGCAAACCGGGCCGCATCGGCATGTCTTTTCCGGTCAGTTGGTCGCGTTCGCGGCCTGCGCGGCTTCGATCAGATCGCTGCCCACGTCGCCTTCGAACTTGGCCCACACCGGCTTCATCGCCGACACCCATTCGCCGCGCTGTTCGGCGGTCAGGGTGCGGACGGTGCCGCCGGCCGCGATGACGGCTTCCTTGGCCTGTTCGTTGACCTTGAAGGATTCCGCATTCCGCGTCTCCGTGACCTCGTCCAGGATCGTCTTCAGTTGGCTGCGCACGTCATCCGGCAGCCCGTCCCACCACTCGGTCGAGGTGACGACCAGGTAGTCGATGATGCCGTGATTGGACTCGGTGACGCCGTCCTGAACCTCGAAGAACTTCTGGCCGTAGATGTTGGACCAGGTGTTCTCCTGGCCGTCGACCACGCCCGTCTGCAGGGCGCCGTAGACCTCCGAGAAGGCCATCTTCTGCGGGTTGGCCTTTAGCGCTTCCATCTGCGCTACCAGCACGTCCGACGGCTGCACGCGGAACTTCAAGCCCTCTGCGTCGGCCGGCGTCACGAGCGGCCGGTTGGCCGAGATCTGTTTCATGCCGTTGTGCCAGAACGCCAGGCCCTGCAGGCCGCGGCGTTTCATGGAGTCCTTCAGTTTCTGGCCGTCGTCCGAGTTCTGGAACCGGTCCACGGCATTGATGTCGTCGAACATGAAGGGCAGGTCGAACAGGCGGAACTTCTTGGTGAACTTCTCGTACTTCGACAGCGACGGCGCCGCAAGCTGGACGTCACCCGCCAACATGGCCTCCAGGACCTGGTCGTCGTTGTAGAGCTGCGAGCTGGGGAAGACCTCCATGCAGGCCTTGCCGTTCATTTCCTCGTTGACCCGCTTCGACAGCAGCGAGGCGGCGATCCCCTTGGGGTGCTTGTCGGTGTTGGTGACGTGGCTGAACTTGATGACGATTTCACCGGAATCGCACGCGGCGAAGGCTGCCGGCGCGCCGGTAACGATGAGTGCGGCCCCGGCGGCCGCGAGAATCAGACTTTTGCGCATTTGATCATGTCTCCCTGTAAGTGCATTTGTTGCCGACCTGTCGTCGGCCGGTTGCAAAGTACGATAAACGCGGTCCGCAAGCCGTACGCAAACGCGTCCCGTATATCGACTGCCCTGCGGTATGACCGCCATAAGACTGGATTTCAAGTCCTTGCGAAATGCGACAGATCAAATTCACCGAAACGTGCAATTCCCTGGGCAAATTCCCGTCACGACCGCAGCACCCGAAACGGAGCCACCTTGCGCCGAGTCAACGACGACGGCGCCTGAACCTGCGATGTGGGGAGACCGCAGCGCAGGGGGTATCCGTGCCGGTGGCAAGCAAACGGGACTACTACGAGGTTTTGGGCGTGCCGCGCGATGCGAGCCTGGATGCGATCAAGCACGCCTTCCGACACCTTGCCTTGAAGACCCATCCGGATCGCAACAAGGAGCCGGGCGCGGAGGAGAGATTCAAGGAGATCGCCGAGGCCCATGCCGTCCTCAGCGATCCGAAGAAACGCCACGCCTACGATGCCGGCGGTCATGCGGGTATGGCGGACTTTACGCCCGAAGACCTCTATGGCGGCATACATTTCGAGGATATTTTCCGCGATACGGGGCTCGATCTGGGCGGCTTTGGCATGTTCGACCGCCTGTTCCGAGGCCGGACCGGACCCAGGCGCGGCGCCGACGTCCGGGCCGATCTGGTGGTTCCGCTGTCGGTGATCCTGAAGGGCGGTGAGGAGGTGGTGCGCGTCGTCCGTGACGTTCCGTGCGCCACCTGCGACGGCCGTCGGACCGCCCCGGGGACGGAGCCGCGGGCGTGCAGCAAGTGCGGCGGCAGCGGCCGGCTGACCCAGAGCCGGAAGCAGGGCAACATCACCATGCAGCAGATCACCACCTGCCCCGACTGCCACGGTGCCGGGTCATTCATAGACCATCCCTGCCCCGATTGCGGCGGCACCGGGAGGCAGGAGAAGGAGGAAAAGCTGAAGGTCCGGATCCCGCCCGGGGCGGAGGAGGGCATGGCGCTGCGAGCCCGGAGGCGGGTGCGCCGCCGGGCGACCTGTTCGTGATCGTGCGCACGCCGCCGGATCCGCGCTTCGAGCGTCACGGGGCCAATCTCTGGCGCAGGCTTGCGGTCACGGTTGCGGACGCCGCCCTGGACACCAGGGTGATGGTGCCGACGCTGGACGGCGACCTGGAAGTCACCGTGCCGCCGGGCACGCAGCCCGAGCAGGTTCTCCGGCTGAAAGGCCGGGGGCTTCCCCATTTCGGGACCGGGCCCGCGGCGACATCTTCCTGCGGGTCGACGTGTCGGTACCCGAGCGGCTGACCGACGAACAGCGCCGGCTGTTCCAGGAACTGCGGCGCTGCGAGTCAGGCGGCGAGAAGTGAGCGCGCGGTTCAGGTCAGCCGGGCCTGCCGCCGCAGAAGGTCCACCAGGTCGGCCTGGGCGTCCGTGGGACGCCAGTCGCGGCGCGTGGTCAGCCCGATCGCCCGCACGATTCGACCATCGGGGTGCGGCCGCGAATCCAGCATGCCCGCATCGCGCTCGTAGCGGGTCTGGGCGTCGGACAACAGCATCAGCCGGTCGCTTTCCATCAGCAGCACCCGCGAGGCGCTCAGCGCATTGCATTCGATGACGTCGTCGGGGCGATCGACCCCCGGAGCCGCGAACAGGGCCTCGAAGTGCCCGCGCAGGGGCGCGTCCTGGCGCGGGGCGACCCAGGGGAACGCGGCCAGTTGTCGGCGGGTGATCCTGCTTTTTCCGGCCAGGGGATGGCCTGCCCGCATGATGATGGAAAGCGGGTCGTCGAACAGCTTCTCCTGGGTGACGTCCGGTGCCGGCAGGTCTTCCCGGATCGCGCCGACCAGGAAGTCGATCTCGCCGCGCCGCAGGCCCAGCAGCAGGGTTTCGTAGGGGCCCTCGGTGATGACAATCCGGTGTCCCGGATGCCGGCCGCTGAACTGCGAGACGGCCTTGGGCACCAGGTCGCTGCGCGCCAAGGGCAGGGCGCCGATCACCGTCGTGCCGGCCTCGTGCCCGCCCCGAGCCGCAATCTCCGCCCGTGCCTGGGCCAGTTCCGAGAAGGCAAGCTGTGCCCGGTCGGCGAACCAGTTGGCCGCCCTTGTCGGCCTGACGCCGTAGCTGGTCCGTTCGAACAGAACGGCGCCCAGGTTGCGCTCCAGGTCGCGTGCGGCGCGGTGCAGGGTCGGTTGCGCCAGCCCGGTCGCCCGCGCGGCCATGGCGAAACTGCCCTGTTCGGAGACCGCGATGAGGGCCTGCAGCTGGGCGGTCGTCATCAGGCGGTTCGCATGATTGCGCCGCCCCTTGGCCTCGCGTGTCACCTACCGCGCCGCCTCTGTCACATAGCCCAAGGCCCGCCGCGCCCGATCGCACAACAGCGCGCCTTCCGCCGTCAGATACATGCCCGATTTCTGCCGGTCGAACAGGCGCGCGCCGAAATGCCTCTCCAGCTTGTTGAGCGCTTGCGTGATGGCGGGTTGCGAAAGATGAATTCTATCGGCCGCCGCGGTGATCGACTTTGCCTCCGCGACCATCAGCAAGGCGCGCAGATGGCGAAGGTTTGGCATCGATGCGGTTTCGGAGGTCGGCGTCGGCATCTTGGTCATCCTGATCAATCGATAGCAATTTCTTATAGTTGGTCAGGTTTTTCAATTGGTGTTCCCGGGCGCGGCGCGCGACACTTGAACGAAGAACACGTGGGAGGTGACGCAGATGAATGTGGTGGTCCAGCAGATCGACCGGGTGGATCCGGGGCTTGCAGACGGTTTCGCGGAACATGGCGTCGCGACGGTCCACGAGGCGCAGGGCCGCAAGAGCCTTCTGGCACCGCAGATCCGGCCGATCTATCCCGGCGCCCACATCGTGGGCCCCGCGGTGACGGTCAGCCTGCCGCCGTGCGACAACTGGATGATCCATGTGGCGGTGGAGCAATGCCAGGCCGGCGACGTGCTGGTGGTCGCTCCCACCTCCTATTCCGATGCCGGCTATTTCGGCGACCTTCTGGCCAACTCCCTGGCGGCGCGGGGCGTGAAGGGCTTGGTCATCGACGCCGGCTGCCGGGACATCCGGGACCTGACGGAGATGGGATTTCCGGTCTGGTCGAAATGCATCTTTGCCCAGGGCACGGTCAAGGAGACGCTGGGCAGCGTCAACGTGCCCGTCGTCTGTGCGGGCGCGCAGATCAACCCCGGCGACCTGATCATTGCAGACGACGACGGTGTGTGCGTCGTGGCGCGCCGCGAGGCCGCCGATGTCCTGGAGAAGTCCAATGCGCGGGTGGCGAAGGAGGCGGCGGTGCGTGAAAGGCTCAAGGCCGGCGAACTGGGCGTCGATGTCTACGGCATGCGTGAGCGCCTGGCCGAGCGCGGCCTGAAATACGTGGACCGCCTGGAAGACGCTTGACGGCTATGCTGACGGCAATTCCCACCACCCTGTTGCGCGGCGGCACCTCGAAAGGCCTCTATTTCGACAAGACAGTGCTGCCCGAAGACGTGTCGTCCCGCGACCGCGTGTTGCTGGCGGCAATGGGCTCGCCGGACCTGCGGCAGATCGATGGCGTCGGCGGCGCACATCCGCTGACCAGCAAGGTCGCGGTGATTTCGCCCTCCACCCGGCCCGACGCGGACGTGGACTATCTTTTCCTGCAGGTCGTGGTCGACAAGGCGGAAGTCAGCGACAGCCAGAACTGCGGCAACATCCTGGCCGGTGTCGGCCCCTGGGCCGTCGAGAACGGGCTGGTCCCGGTTGCGGGCGAGACGACCGCGGTTCGAATCCACATGGTCAATTCCGGCAGCCTGGCGGTGGCGCACGTGCCGACGCCGGGCGGGATGGTCGAGTATGAAGGCGACGCGGCCATCGACGGGGTGCCCGGCACTGCGGCGGCCATCCCGATCGATTTCCTGGACGTGGCCGGCTCCACCTGCGGGGCGCTGTTCCCGACCGGCGCGCCGCTGGATGTTGTGGACGGGGTCGAGATGACCTGTATAGACAACGGCATGCCGATCGTCGTCATGCGGGCAGCCGATTTCGGGATGACGGGCCGGGAACCGCCGGAGCAACTGGAGGCCGACGCCGACCTCAAGGCCCGCATTGAGCGGCTGCGCCTGGAGATCGGGCCGCGGATGAACCTGGGAGACGTCGAAAACAAGACCGTCCCGAAGATGACGCTGGTCTCGCCGCCGGAAAAGGGCGGGGCGATCTCGACCCGCAGCTTCATTCCGCACCTTGTCCATGAAGCGATCGGGGTTCTGGCCGCGGTGAGCGTGGCGACCGCCTGCGTCACGCCCGGAACGGTCGCGGCGGATGTGGCCGGGCTGGACACGGCCGTCGGCCCGCGCCGGATGAATGTGGAACACCCCACCGGTTTCTTCACCGTCGAGATGGACGTGGAACAGACCGACGAGGGTCTGAAGATCAACCGCTCCGCCCTGTTGCGGACGGCGCGCAAACTGATGCGCGGCGACGTCTATGTGCCGGCCCGGACCTGGGAGGGAGCATGACGGAGATCAACCGCATTTGCCTGATCGGATTTGGTGAGGTGGGCCAGATCCTGGCGGAAGACCTGGCGGCGGCCGGCGTTGCGGCGCTGTCGGCCTGGGACATCAAGTTCCCCGACCCGCGGAGCGTTCCGTCGCGCGCTGTGCTGAACAGTCCGGTTCGGGAAGGCGAGGACGCCGCGGATGCAGTGGCGGAGGCGGATTTAGTGATCTCGGCAGTCACGGCGGCGCAGACTTTGCCGGCGGCAACCGGGACGGTGGCCGGCCTCAAGCCGGGATCGTGCTTCCTGGACATGAACTCGGCCTCTCCCGAAACCAAGGTCGCGGCCGCGGCGCGAGTCGAAGCGGGCGGCGGGTACTATGTCGAGGCCGCGGTCATGTCGCCCTTCCCGTCGAAGCGGTGCGCCACCCCGGTCTTGTTGGGCGGGCCGCATGCAGCCACTATCATGCCGCTTGTTCAAGAGTTGGGTTTCGACGGTGTGACGGTCTTCTCCGATAGTCTGGGTCAGGCATCGGCGGCAAAGATGTGCCGCAGCGTGATGGTGAAGGGGATCGAGGCGCTGCTGGCAGCGCGGCACTTCGACGTGGAAGAGATAGTGTTGCGGTCGCTCGACGATCTGTTCCCCGGGCCGGACTGGCCCAAGCTGTCGCGCTACATGCTTTCGCGGTCGGTGGAACATGGCGAACGCCGGGCGGAGGAAATGCGCGAGGCCGCGCGCACCGTGCAAGAGGCGGGCGTGGACCCGCTGATGACGGCCGCCTGCGCCGAACGCCAGGAATGGGCGGCGCGCAACGAAAGCGCGTTCGACTGACAGGGAGGCCACAACGCGATGATCATCGATTGCCACGGTCATTACACGACCGCACCGCCGGGACATCAGACCTTCCGGGATGCGCAGATCGCCCGGCTGGATGACCCTTCGCTGCCCGCGCCGCAGCGGGCGAGGATCGGCGACGACGAGATCCGCGAGTCGATCGAGCAGAACCAACTGAAGCTGATTCGCACGCGCGGCGCTGATATGACGATCTTTTCGCCGCGCGCCTCGGCGATGGCCCACCATGTAGGGGACGAAGCCACCTCGCAGGAATGGACGCGGGCCTGCAATGACCTGATCAAGCGGGTGGTGGACCTGTTCCCGGAAACCTTCATCGGGGTCTGCCAGCTTCCCCAGTCGCCGGGCGTTCCGATCGCCAACTCGGTGGCCGAACTGGAACGTTGCGTCGCGGAACTGGGATTCGTCGGCTGCAATCTGAACCCTGACCCCTCGGGCGGCCACTGGACGTCGATGCCGCTGACCGACAAGAGCTGGTATCCCTTCTATGAGAAGATGGTGGAGCTGGACGTGCCGGCGATGATCCACGTCTCCTCCTCGTGCAACCCCAATTTTCACGCGACCGGCGCTCACTATATGAACGCGGACACGACCGCGTTCATGCAGTTCATTCAGGGCGACCTGTTCAAGGATTTCCCCGACCTGCGCTTTATCATTCCCCATGGCGGCGGGGCGGTGCCATACCACTGGGGCCGCTATCGCGGCCTGGCCGACATGTTGAAACGTCCGCCCCTGGCCGAACATGTGATGAAGAACGTCTATTTCGACACCTGCGTCTACCACCAGGCGGGCATCGACCTCTTGTTCCGGGTGATCGACATCGACAACATCCTGTTCGGTTCCGAGATGGTCGGTGCCGTCCGCGGCATCGACCCGGAGACGGGACACTACTTCGACGACACCAAACGGTACTTGGACGCGCTCGACATCACCGAGGAGGACCGGCGCAAGGTTTTCGAGCTGAACGCCCGGCGCGTGTATCCCCGCCTGGACGCGCCGCTGAAGGCGCGGGGCAAGTGACGGCCGTGCCCGCGTTCCAGAAGGATGCTGACTGGCTGGACTGGCATCCGAACCCGACCAAGCCGGCTTTCGTGCCGCCGGACGGTGCCGTCGATGCCCATTGCCACGTGTTCGGGCCGGGCGATGCGTTCCCGTTCGCGCCGGAACGCAAATACACGCCCTGCGACGCGTCCAAAGAGCAGCTGTGGGCGCTGCGCGATTTCCTGGGTTTCAGCCGCAACGTCATCGTCCAGGCGACCTGCCACGGGGCCGACAACCGGGCGCTGGCCGATGCCCTGGTTCATTCGAACGGACGCGCACGCGGCGTCGCCACCGTGCGGGCCGATATCGGCGACGAAGAGCTTCGCGCGCTCCACGAAGCCGGCGTGCGCGGCGTGCGGTTCAACTTTGTCAAACGCCTGGTCGATGCGCCGCCGAAAGCGCCCTTGATGGAAATTGCAACGCGCATCGCGCCCATGGGCTGGCATGCGGTGATCTATTTCGAGGCGCCGGACCTTGAGGAGAATATCGACTTCTTCACGTCCTTGCCGACTACGGTGGTGGTCGACCATATGGGCCGACCCGACGTCTCCAAGCCGGTCGACGGGCCGGAGTTCGCGCGGTTCGAGCATTTCATGGCGGAGAACGAGAACGTCTGGTCGAAGGTGACCTGTCCCGAACGGCTGTCGGTTGAAGGCCCGCCTGCCTATGGCGACGTGGTTCCTTTTGCCCTGCACCTGGTCGAGAGGTTTCCCGACCGTGTTCTGTGGGGCACCGACTGGCCGCACCCCAACATGAAATCCCACATGCCCGACGACGGCCATCTGGTGGATTTCATCCCGAAGATCGCGCCCACGTCGGAGTTGCAACACAAGCTGCTGGTGGACAACCCCTTGCGGCTCTACTGGAACGACTAGGAGGCACAAACATGGCCCTCGACAAACCCTACAAGGACATTCCGGGCACGACGATCTTCGACGCCGACATGTCACGCCAGGGGTATCACGTGAACCAGTTCTGCATGTCGCTGATGAAGGAGGAGAACCGCAAGGCCTTCAAGGCGGACGAGCAGGCCTATCTCGACAAGTGGCCGATGACCGAGGAGCAGAGGCAGGCGGTGCTGGACCGCGACTACAACCGTCTGCTTTCGCTGGGCGGCAATGTCTATTTTCTGGCCAAGATCTTCGCCACCGACGGGCAGAGTTTCCAGTACGCCGCCGCCCTGATGACCGGCATGACCCAGGAAGAATACCGCAAGATGATGGTCGAAGGCGGCCGTTCGCCCGAAGGCAACCTGTACACGGGGGAAAGCGACAATGGCTAGAATAACGGCAGGCGTGACCACATCGCATGTTCCGGCAATCGGCGCGGCAGTGGACCTGGGCAAGACCCACGAGGAGTACTGGCAGAAGGTCTTTTCCGGCTACGATTTCTCCAAGCAATGGATCTCGGAGAACATGCCGGACGTGGTCTTCCTGGTTTTCAACGACCATGCCACGGCATTCGATCTGTCCCTGATCCCGACCTTCGCGATCGGCTGCGCGGAGGAATACAAGCCGGCGGACGAGGGCTGGGGCCCGCGTCCCGTGCCGAACGTCATGGGCCATGCGCCGCTGGCCTGGCACATCGCGCAATCGGTGATCCAGGACGATTTCGATCTCACCATCGTCAACGAGATGGACGTGGACCACGGCCTGACCGTGCCCCTGTCGCTGATGTTCGGCCAGCCCGACGCCTGGCCTTGCAAGGTGATCCCGTTTGCGGTCAACGTTGTGCAGTACCCGCCGCCTTCGGGCCAGCGTTGCTACAACCTGGGCAAGGCGATCCGCCGGACCGTCGAGAGTTTCGACGAAGACCTGAATGTCCAGATCTGGGGCACCGGCGGCATGTCGCACCAGCTGCAGGGCCCCCGCGCCGGGCTGATCAACCAAGAGTTCGACCGGAAGTTCCTCGACGATCTGGTGTCCGCGCCGGCGGAACTGGCCAAGATGCCGCACATCGACTATGTGCGGCTTGCAGGATCGGAAGGCATCGAGCTGGTCATGTGGCTGATCATGCGCGGCGCGCTGGATGACCAGGTCGACGAGATCCACCGTTTCTATCACGTGCCCGCCTCCAACACGGCGGTCGGACACCTGATCCTGGAAAACCGGGCCTGAACCCGGCGGCTTGAGGAGAGAAAGTGAGATGAAAGCCATCATTGCAGGGGCGGGTGCCTTCGGCCAGAAGCACCTGGACGGCATCAAGAACATCGACGGGGTCGAGGTCGTCTCGCTGGTCGGCCGGCGCCTGGACCAGGTGCGCGAGGTCGCGGAACAGTATGGGGTTCCCCATGCCACCGAAGACCTGGACGAGGCCCTGGCCCAGCCGGGCGTAGAGGCCGCGATCCTGGCGACGCCCACTCAGATGCATGCCGAACAGGCGATCCGGTGCATGCGGGCGGGCAAGCATGTGGAAGTGGAGATCCCGCTGGCGGACAGCTGGGCCGACGCCGAGGCGGTCGACGCCGTCCAGAAGGAGACCGGGCTGGTCTGCATGGTGGGCCACACCCGACGCTTCAACCCGTCCCATCAGTGGGTCCACAACCGCATCCAGGCGGGCGAACTTTCCATCCAGCAGATGGATGTGGAGACCTATTTCTTCCGCCGCAAGAACATCAACGCCAAGGGCGAACCACGGTCCTGGACCGACCACCTGTTGTGGCACCACGCCGCGCACACGGTGGACCTGTTTCAGTACCAGACCGGCGAGGAGGTCGTGACGGCCAACGCGATCCAGGGGCCGATGCACCCCGAACTTGGCATCTCCATGGACATGTCGATCCAGCTCAAGACGACTTCAGGCAAGATCCTGACCCTGTCGCTCTCGTTCAACAATGACGGGCCGATCGGGACCTTCTTCCGCTACATCTGCGACAACGGCACCTACCTGGCCCGGTATGACGACCTGTTCGACGGGCACGACGAGCAGATCGACGTATCCCAGGTGGACGTGTCCATGAACGGGATCGAGCTGCAGGACCGGGAGTTCTTCGCCGCCATCACGCAAGGCCGCGAGCCCAATTCCAGCGTGGCCAGGGTGCTGGCCTGCTACCGAACACTGCATGAGTTGGATGAACAGCTCAACGCGGTCGGCTGAGTCAGGGTCCGATCAAAAACGGTTCGATCGGCCGGTTGGAGGTTGCTGTCTGAGGCGCGCGGCCCGGGTCAGAGGACCCAGGCCAGGCCTACGCTCAGGCCGGTTCCCGTGGCGAGCGCACTGAGAATCAGCATATCGTAAAGGTCGGACATTTCCTGTCTCCGTGAAGCGGCGTCGGCGGACTGCCGCGCCACCCGAGACATGGACCCGCCAGCCACCAAGGGGAACTGCTATTTCCGTATGCCCCCCATGAGGCGCAGGCGGGCCTTGGCCTAGCCGCCTTCGACGGGGTTCTCCAGGATGCCGATCCCGCCGATCTCCAGCCGCACCCGGTCGCCGGCCTTGAGGTATTTCGGCGGCTTGAAGCCGATGCCGACGCCGGCCGGCGTGCCGGTGGCGATCACGTCGCCCGGCATCAGGGTGATGCCGTTCGAGATGGCCGCGACAATTGTCGGCACATCGAAGATCGGCAGGCTGGTGTTCGAGTCCTGGCGCAGGTCGTCGTTCACCCAGCACCGCACGGGCGTGTCGGCCAGGTCCAGCGCGTCTGAGGTGACGGCCCAGGGTCCCATGGGACAGAAGCTGTCCTGGGACTTGCCGATCAGCCACTGGCTGTGCAGCCCTTGCAGATCCCGCGCGGTCACGTCGTTGACGATCGTGTAGCCCCAGACGTGGGCAAGCGCGTCCGCCGCGGCGATGTTGCGTCCTTCCTTGCCGATGATCACCGCCAGTTCCACCTCGTAGTCGACGGCGGTGGAGACCGACGGGTCCATCCTGATCGGCGCGCCGGTGGGGGTCACCGATTCCGGGACCTTGGAAAAGACAATCGGCGCCTCGGGCACCGCGCACTTGGCGGCCGAGCTGTCGAACCCGGACGAGGCGAATTCGTGGGCATGGTCATGGTAGTTCTTGCCGACGCAGAAGACGTTGCGCCGCGGCCGCGGGATCGGCGCCTGGAGGACGACGTCAGATAAAGGGACCGTCTCGGCGACCGGCGGGAGATCCCGGCCGATCAGGCACGCAACGCCGTCCTCCGCAACGGCGTCCGCGGGCAGGTCGAACCGGTCGATCGCGGTTTCGTCGTCGCTGACCCGGCCCACATGGCGGCCGCCCTTCCAGTCGAATGCGGCGAGTTTCATGATCTGCCGTCTGCGTAGTTCTAGGATGCGGCTGTTGACGGTTGTTCCGACAAGAACGCCAGCCAGTCTTCCATGCCCGCGCCGGTCTTGGCCGACAGCGTGATGACCCTTGCCTCGGGATTGACGGTGCGGATGTTGTCCGCGCAGCCCGCAGCGTCAAAATCAACATGGGGCGCGAGATCGATCTTGTTGATGATCACGACTTCGGCGGCGCGGAACATGTGCGGGTATTTCAGCGGCTTGTCCTCGCCTTCGGGCGTGGAGATCACCGCCACCTTCACACGTTCGCCCAGGTCGAACATGGCGGGGCACACGAGGTTGCCCACATTCTCGATGACCAACAGCGACCCCGGTTTGGGGTCCAGTACCTCGATGGCCTCGGCCACCATGTCCGCTTCCAGGTGACAGCCCGCGCCGGTGTTGATCTGGATCGCGCGGGCGCCGGCGGCGCGGATCCGTTCGGCATCCGCCGCGGTCATCTGGTCGCCTTCGATCACCGCGATCTCTAGCCGGTCGGAAAGTGCCCGGATCGTTGATTCCAGCAGCGTCGTCTTGCCGGCGCCGGGCGAACTCATGACGTTGAGCGCCAGAACGCCGCGGGTTTCGAACCAGCCGCGGTTGCGTGCGGCGATCCGGTCGTTTTCGGCCAGCACCGCCTGTTCCAGGGTGATCACCTCGCCCCCGGGACCGTGCGTATGCGGTTCATCGTGATCGTGGTGATGATGGTGGTGGTGTCCGGGCCCGTGGTCATGGTCGTGGCCGCCATGGACCTCCCGGCGCAGCACCGCCGTCTCGCCCTTCGCGGGATCGGTCAGGGTCACGGTGTTGGCAGGATCGCTGCATCCGCTGGTGCCGCACATCAGGCCGCCTCCTCCAGTTCTACGTCCTTGACCACGAAGGTGTTCCCCTCCGCCTCAAGGAACTCTAGCGCCGCGCCGGCCAGCACGGTGCCTTCGGTGATAAGGCCGAAACAGAACGTCAACGACCGGCGCTCCACGCAGGCAAGCGGACCGATGGCGAGCCGGACCCGGCGCACCCGCCGGCCGCCGGCATGTTCCGACACAATCGAGACGATCCTGCGGCTGAGGCCCAGTTCGTGCATCACAGACCTCCCCAGGCCGCGCCGGCCGTTTCGGCCATGACGCTCACGCCCAGCCCCACCGCCAGCGCGGCGGCCGGAACCGAAAGGCCGCTGTGGATCCATTTCGCATGGCGCTCGGCGGCGCCGAGCGGCCAGGCGGCAACGAAGCTGAGCGCCGCCATGCCCAGGATCGAGCCTAGCCCGAAGACCGCGACATAGCCGACGGCGGTCCAGGCGTCCCGGGTCGCCGCCACCGCCAAGGCCAGAAGACCGGCCGACCCGGCCGCGCCGTGTACCAGGCCGATGACCAGGGCACGCAGGGGAAAGCCCGCGGGATGCGCATGGTCGTGCCGGTCGCGCGCATGCGGCTGCGTTGCGCCCACGTGAGAATGGGCGTGCAGATGGGGGCGGCCGCCGCCGTGGGTGTGGACATGGAAATGCACCCGCGCCTTCCACATCCGCCGGATCACATCGCCGCCCAGAAGCACCAGCATGACGCCGACCCCGAATTCGAGCGCCGCGGCCATGCGATCGGTCAGGGTCAGCCCCATCAGGATCACCGCGGCACAGATCGCAAACAGGGTGATGGTGTGGCCAAGGCCCCAGACGGCGCCGCGCAGGGCGAGGCCGCGTTTCGACGTGCCGCCCTCGACCGCCATTGTCCCGACCGCCGCCAGGTGGTCAGCCTCCAGCGCGTGCTGCATGCCGATCAGAAACCCCAGCGCCAGTAAACCTTCCACCTTGTTTCTCTCCTCAACAGATGCGCGGCAGTTGCTCGCCCACCAGCATATCGACGATGCGCTGCCCGCCCATCAGCGTGTTCATTACCACGCGGGCCGGCCCCTCGGAAACCACCCGGCCGATCGCGGTTGCCTCCGTCCCTGCCGGATGCGCCCGCATCGCGGCGAGCGCGGCACCGGCATGCGCTTCCGGGACCAGCATCACCAGCTTGCCTTCGTTGGCAAGGTACAGCGGATCCAGACCCAGGATCTCGCAGAATCCCTTCACCTCCTCGCGCAGCGGCAGCGAGTTCTCGTCGATCTCGATCGAAACCCCGGCGGACTGCGCGAACTCGTTGAACACCGTGGCCACGCCGCCGCGGGTGGCGTCGCGCAGGCAATGCACCTCCGGGCAGGTCTCAAGGACTGCTTCGACCAGCCCGTTCAGCGGCCGGCAGTCGCTTTCGATCGGCGCTTCCAGGGCGAGGTCGCCACGCGCGTCCAGGATTGCCGCGCCATGGTCGCCCAACAGGCCATTCACCAGCACGATGTCGCCCGGCGTCGCGCGGGTCGCGGCGATCTCCACCCCTGCAGGGATGACGCCGACGCCTGATGTGTTGATGAACAGTTTGTCCGCCGCCCCCTTGTCGACGACCTTTGTGTCACCGGTGGCGATGACGACGCCGGCCTCCTCGGCGGCGGCGCGCATCGAAGCCGCGATCGTCCGCAACTCCTCGACCGGGAACCCCTCTTCGATGATCAGGCCGCAGCTGAGATAAAGCGGCCGCGCGCCGCCGACCGCCAGATCGTTCACCGTGCCGCAGACGGCAAGGCGGCCAATGTCGCCGCCCGGGAAGACCAGCGGGTCGACCACATAGCTGTCGGTGGTGAAGGCCAGGCGGTCACCCCTGGCCTGCAGCGCGGCGAGATCGAACCGCGCCTGGTCCTCCAGCGGCGCCAGTGCCGGGTTGTCGAACGCGCCCACGAAGACATCGTCGATCAGGTCGCGCATGGCCTTGCCGCCGCCGCCATGGGCCAGCGTGACGGTGCGGGCGCTGACCTTGCGGCGCCGGGTGACCGTGCTGTTCAGGGGCGCGTTCATTCGGCAGGCTCCGCCTCGGTGGGGACGTCGCGCCGCATCAGTGCAGGGTCGCCGTACTGGTAGTAGGCGGCGCAGGCCCCTTCGCTGGAGACCATCAGGGCGCCCATCGGCGTCTCGGGCGTGCAGGCGCTGCCGAACACCTTGCACTGCCAGGGCTTGATCGCCCCCTTCAGAACCTCGCCGCACTGGCAGGATTTTGGATCGGCGATCTTCAGTTGGGGCACGGGGAACCGGCGTTCGGCATCGAAACGCCCGTAGGCGTCCCGGATCCGCACGCCGGAGTGGTCGATCGAGCCGAGCCCCCGCCACTCGAAGAACGGGCGCAGTTCGAACACCCTGGCCACCGCGTCGAGGGCTTCCCGGTTACCGTTTTGCGCGACGATGCGGTTGTACTGGCTCTCGATCTCGCAGCGGCCCTCGGCGATCTGCTTCAGCACCATCCAGATGGACTGCAGGATATCCAACGGCTCGAATCCGGCGATCACCAGCGGCCGGCGATAGTGCCGCGCGATGAAGTCGTATGGCCGGTTACCGATCACCATGGAAACGTGGCCCGGGCCCAGGAAGCCGTCGATCCTGAGATCGGGGGAATCGAGGATCGCCTTGATCGTCGGGATGATGGTGATGTGGTTGCAGAACAGCGTGAAGTTCGCGATGCCTTCGGCCTCGGCCTGCAGCACCGTCAAGGCGGTGGACGGCATCGTCGTTTCGAAACCCAGGCCGAAGAAGATCACCTCGCGGTCAGGGTTGTCGCGTGCCAGTTGCAGGGCGTCCAGCGGCGAATAGACCATGCGCACATCCGCGCCGTCGGCCTTCGCCTGCATCAGGCTTTTTTCCGAACCGGGTACGCGCATGGCGTCGCCGAAGGTGGTGAAGATGACCCCCGGCTGCTCGGCGAGCGCGACGCAGTCGTCGACGCGGCCCATCGGCAGGACGCAGACCGGACAGCCCGGTCCATGCACCAGCTCGATCTCTTTCGGCAGCATCGCCTCCAGGCCGTAACGGAAGATCGAATGGGTGTGCCCGCCGCAGACTTCCATGATCTGCAGTGGACGTTCCCGGCAGGTCTCGATCTGGCCGACCAGCTTTTCGATCTCGCGGAACAGGGCCTTCGCCTTGGCCGGGTCCCGGAACTCGTCGACGTATTTCATGACGCGGGTCCCTCGCTGCCCGCCGCGAGCCCGCCGCGCGCGTCGGCCAGCAGCGTGTGCACCAGGTCCCACAGGATGTGATAGATCGCCACGTGGCATTCCTGGATGCGATGGATGCTGTCGGTCGGAACCACCAGGCAGTGGTCCAGGCTGGGGCTTGCCGCCATGGCACCGCCATCCATGCCGGCAAGCGCGATGGTGGTCAGGCCCATTTCCTTGGCCTTGTCGAACGCCGCGATCAGATTGGCGGAATGCCCGCTGGTCGAGACGCCGATCAGGCCGTCGCCCGGCCGCCCGTGCGCCGCGATCTGGCGCAGATAGATGTCCTTGAAGCCCACGTCGTTGCCGACGGCGGTCGCAAACGCCGTGTCGGCTGCCAGGTTCATGGCGGGAAGGGCGGGGCGGCCGGCGGTGACCGGATGCTGGAACTCCACCGCGATGTGCGCGGCATCGCAGGCCGATCCGCCGTTTCCCATGGTGAACAGCCGACCGCCGTACTGGAAGACTGCGGCAAGCGCGCGGGCGGCCGCCACGATCGCCGCCTCGTTTTCGGCGAAGAAACGCTGTTTGGTGTCGACGGAGTGGGCGGATTTCTGCCTGACGGATTCCGCAAGGCCCGCCGACACCGCCTCTTCGTCCCGGCCGGTGCCATGCAGGAACGGATAAAGCGTTTTCAGGGCGTCCTTTTCGGGCATGTCAGATGCCGCCCTCAGCCGGTGCCGGATGACTGCATGGCCGCCATTTCCGCCTGCATATCGCCCAGTTCGGCCAGCGTCTCCAGGGTTTCGGCTGCCTGGCGTTCGTCGATCCGGCTCATGGCGAAACCCACATGCACGATCACCCATTCGCCGACGCAGGCTTCGACCGGATGGTCCGCGTCGACCACGCAGGCCAGGTTGACCTGGCGCCGGATCCCGCCGATCTCCACCAGGCCCAGCTTGTTGCCGGCATCGACGATCTCAACGATGCGGCCGGGTATTCCTAGGCACATGTCTGCCCCCTTTGCCTGGTTGCCAGCGCCACGACGGCCTGGCCCAACGCCAGCCCGCCATCGTTCGCGGGAACGTCGGTGTGGCTGAGAACGCGCACCCCGTCTGCCTCCAGCCCCTGATGCACCAGAGTAAAGAGGGTTTGGTTCTGGAAGCAACCGCCTGACAACACTACCGTCCGGTAATCCAGGTCGCCGCCCGACAGCCGGCCGGCCATGGCGACGATCGCCGCGGCGAGCCCCCGATGGAACCGGGCGGAAACGACCCCCACCGGCTTGCCGTCCCGCAGATCGTCCAGAAGCGCCTGCCACACCGGGGCGGGATCGATCACCGGCAGGCTGTCGGCCTCGGCGACCGCGAACCGGTAGGCGCTGCCGGCGGGTTCGGCCAGGGCCGTTTCGTTCATTGCGGCCTCCAGCAGCATCGCGGCCTCGCCCTCGTATTGCTGGGCATCCCAGGCGAGGCCGCAGAATGCCGCCGCGGCGTCGAACAGCCGGCCGCAGGATGAGGAGAGCGGCGCGTTGATGCCCTTTGCGATCATGGAGTCCAGCGTCGCGCGGGGGGATGCCGCCAGCCGGGCGAGGGCCTCCGTTCGCCGATACGCCTGTGCGAATGCGTCCCAGCCCATGCCGGCCGCAATCTGGGCGTAGGCGTTGCGCCAGGGCTCGCGCACGGCTGCCGTGCCGCCCGGCAGGGCGACCGGCTTGACCGAAGCGAGCCGGCGGAAACCCGCATAGTCGCAGGCCAGGAATTCGCCGCCCCAGACCGTCCCGTCCGGAGCGTATCCCAACCCGTCCATGGCAATGCCCAGCACGGGCCCGGCGTCCAACGGCCATCCGTTTTCGGCCGTGCAGGCGCCGATGTGGGCGTGGTGATGCTGGACCTCGACCAGCGGCAGTCCAGCCTCGGCCGCAAGGGCGCGTCCGTCCTTGGCCGACAGATAGTCGGGGTGCATGTCGACGGCGATGACGTCCGGGTCGTGGTCGAACAGGTCTCGGTAGAGGGCCAGGTTGTGCCGCACGTCATCGGACGTGGCCGCGTTTTCGAGGTCGCCCATATGCTGGCTGAGGATCGCCTGGCCGCCGCGGGTCAGGCAGAAGGTGTTCTTCAGTTCACCGCCCAGGGCCAGCACCCGGGTCCCGGCGTCGAAACCGTCGGGCAGCGACAGCGGCGCGGGCACGTAGCCGCGGGCGCGGCGCAGCAGGCGCGGCCGGCCGAGGTCGACCCGGACCACGGAATCTTCGATGCGGTTGGCGATGTCCCGGTCGTGCATCAACGCCACATCGGCCACATCGGCCAGATGGCGGCGGGCCACATCATTGTCCGTGCATTGCGGATGGCCGGAGATGTTGCCGCTGGTCATGACGACGGGTCGTGGCATGTCCTGCAGCAGCAACTGGTGCAGCGGCGACATGGGCAGCATGAAGCCCAGTCGGTCAAGCCCCGGCGCCACGGCATCGGGCAGGGCGGTTCCCCCCGCCTTCAACAGCACGATCGGCGCCGCGGACCCGACCAGTGCGCGCTCTTCGTCATCCGAGACCAGGGCATAACGCCGGATCACCGTGATGTCGTGGGCCATCAGGGCGAAGGCCTTGCCCCGGCGCCGTTTGCGGGCGCGGAGGCGGCCGACGGCGGCGGCGTCCGTGGCATCGCATGCCAGGTGAAAGCCGCCGATGCCCTTGATTGCCAGGATGCCCCCCATCCGGAGCGTTTCCGCGGCGGCTTCGATCGGGTCTTTCGTCTCGGGGACCTCCGGTGCGGTTCCCAGCCGCTCGATCCAGACCTGCGGCCCGCAGACGGGACAGGCAATCGGCTGGGCGTGAAACCGCCGGTCGGCGGGGTTTTCGTATTCGCCCCGGCAGTCCGCGCACATGGTGAACTCCCGCATGGTCGTCCGGTCCCGGTCGTACGGGGCCGAACGGACGATCGAAAAGCGCGGGCCGCAATCGGTGCAGTTGGTGAAACCATAGCGGTGGCGCCGGGCACCGGGATCGCGGATCTCCGCGGCGCAGGCCGGACAGGTAACGACGTCCGGCGTCACCGCGGCGCGCATGACGCCGCCGGATGAAGCGACGATCGTGAAGTCGTCCGGCGCGGGTCCGTCGATCGGTGTGCGGTCGATCAGGTCGATGCGCGCCAGTGCCGGGGCTTCGCGCCGCAGCCGTTCGGCAAACCGGTCCACGGCCGCGCCCCACAGCCGGATCTCGACACCGTCGCCGGTGTTGCGCACCTGGCCGGAAAGCCCCAGCTCGGTCGCGATGCGCCAGACGGCGGGACGAAAGCCCACGCCCTGCACCTGGCCGCGCACCATGATTGCCTCGCCCCTCATCGAAGAACGGCGCCGTTGCTGAAAGAGACTGCCATCACGAGCGGAGTGTGCGCCGGGGCCCTACGCTCCGCAATGATCCAAAATGGCGCGGACTTGCGCTGCCCGGCAGTGCAGCGCAGGCATGATGTTTCCACATTACGGAATACCTTCCGTAGATCGGTGGAGGTCGTCGTATGACCTTATATATGGACTCGTCGGGCCGCCGGCGACAAGGGCGGGATCTCGACCGCCATTTGTCGAGGGGGAGCCACAAGCGGAGGAGGAACCGGAAATGGCTAAGATGCGAGCAGTCGACGCGGCGGTGCGTGTTCTGGAAAAGGAAGGTATCACCTGTGCCTTCGGGGTGCCGGGGGCAGCGATCAATCCGCTTTATTCCGCGCTGGACACGCGGCGGTCGATCCGCCACATCCTCGCGCGCCATGTGGAAGGCGCTTCGCACATGGCCGAAGGCTATACCCGGGCCGAAGCCGGCAGTGTGGGCGTGTGCATCGGAACGTCGGGCCCGGCCGGGACGGACATGATCACCGGCCTTTATTAGGCGTCCGCGGATTCCATACCGATCCTGTGCATCACCGGGCAGGCGCCGCGGGCGAAGCTGCACAAGGAGGATTTCCAGGCCGTCGATATTGAATCCATCGCCAAGCCGGTGACCAAGTGGGCGGTCACGGTGCAGGAGCCTGCGCTGGTGCCGATGGTGTTCCAGAAGGCGTTCCACATCATGAAGTCGGGCCGTCCGGGCCCGGTCCTGATCGACCTTCCGGTCGACGTGCAGACCGCCGAGATCGAGTTCGACGAGGAAACCTACGCGCCGCTTCCGGTCTACAAACCGTCGGCGACCCGCCAGCAGGCTGAAAAGGCGATGGAGATGCTGAACGCATCCGAGCGTCCGCTGATCGTCGCCGGCGGCGGGGTCATCAATGCCGACGCGTCCGACCTGTTGGTCGCGTTCGCCGAAACCACTGGCGTTCCGGTGATCCCGACCCTGATGGGCTGGGGCGCGATTCCGGACGACCATGATCTGATGGCCGGCATGGTGGGCCTGCAGACCAGCCACCGCTACGGCAACGCGGCCTTCCTGCAGTCCGACTTCGTGTTCGGCATCGGAAACCGCTGGGCCAACCGGCACACCGGCTCGATCGAGACCTACACCAAGGACCGGACCTTCATTCATGTGGACATCGAGCCGACCCAGATCGGCCGGGTGTTCGGACCGGATTTCGGCATCGTCTCGGATGCCAAGGCCGGGCTGGAACAGTTCATCGCCGTCGCGAAGGAGAGGAAGGCGGCGGGCAAGCTGAAGGATCGCAGCGACTGGGCGGCGCAGTGTCTTCACCGGAAACAACACATGCTGCGCAAGACCCACTACGACCAGGTCCCGCTGAAGCCGCAGCGCGTCTATGAAGAGATGAATGACGCCTTCGACCGGGACACCTGCTACGTGACCACGATCGGGCTGTCACAGATTGCCGGCGCGCAGTTCCTGCACGTCTACAACCCGCGCAACTGGATAAACTGCGGCCAGGCTGGCCCGCTGGGCTGGACATTGCCGGCGGCGCTGGGCGTGCGGGTGGCTGTCCCGACAAGAAGATCGTCGCCCTGTCCGGCGATTACGACTTCCAGTTCCTGCTGGAAGAGCTGGCCGTCGGCGCGCAGCACAAGCTGACTTCCCTGCACGTGGTGGTGAACAACTCCTATCTCGGTCTGATCCGCCAGGCCCAGCGCGGCTTCGAGATGGATTTCGAAGTGAGCCTCGCGTTCGAGAACATCAACGTTGAGGAACACGGCGACGCCGTCCCGGGATATGGCGTCGACCATGTGGCGGCGGCCGAAGCGCTGGGGTGCAAGGCGCTCAGGGTGAAGAGCCCCAACGAGTTCAAAGAGGCCTTTGCCAAGGCGGAAAGCCTGATAGAGGAACATCAGGTCCCGGTGGTGCTGGAGTTCATTCTCGAGCGCGTCACCAACATCGCCATGGGCACCGAGATCGACAGCGTCAACGAGTTCGAGGACGTCCTGTGCCTGGACCCGACGCTGACGCTGGAAAGCGGCTGGGTCAGCATGCGCCCGAACAACGAGGCGAAGGAAGAAGAGCCGGAGACGGTCTAGGGTCCGGATGGGCCACGCCGGTAGACCGGGAGTGCGTTTGCCACGCGGCTAAATCGGGCGTCGTCCCCGGGCAGGGTCTCGTGACCTCCGACGATCAAGAGGCCGTCGGGTTGCAGGCGCTCTGCCAGGCGGTCCAGAACCTGCCGTTGCCCATGCGCGTCGAAATACGTGAAGGCCGTGTTCCGGCAACAGATCAGGTCAAACGGCCCGCCTGGCCACGACCGGCGCAGATCCTGCTGCAGGAAAGCGACGTCCGTCTTCATTGCGTCGCGCAGGACAAAACCGTCGCCGTCCCGGTCGAAGGCTCGCGACCGCAAGTCCGGCGGGAGCTCCCGCACCGAGCCTTTCGAATAGCGTGCCGCCTTGGCGCGCGCGATCATCTGCTGTTCCGCATCGGTCGCCAGGATTTCCGGCCGCACGGAGGGCGAGACCGCTTCCGCCCTTTGCGACCAGGCGATACGCAGGCTGTACGCCTCCTCCCCGGATGCGCAGCCGGCGCTCCACAGCCGCACGACCGGTTGGTTCCGTTCCGCCGCCAGCGCGGCGCGTTCCGGAAGACCCTCGGCGGCGAGCCACTCGAACACAGCCCGGTCGCGCCAGAACCGCGAAATCGGGATCCTGCACAAGGTCTCCAGGTGTTCCCATTCCGCCCGATGGTCGGCGAGGTAACCCCGATAGGCGGCCAGGTCTGCTAGCCCCAACGCGCGGATCCGGCGCGCGATCCGCTTGCAAACCGTGCCCCGGACCTTGCGGAAGCCGGCCCAGCGCAGCCCCAGACGGGGCAGGTACCATTGCAGAAAGCCGACGCACTCGCTGTCGCGCATGGCTGAAAACCCCCGAAAGCTGGGTCATCATCGGGCCTGGGGGGCAATGCCGCCATTGACGTCGCTCAAGGCGCCGGTCGGTGCGGCGGTGCTAGGTCCAGCGCATGACGCCGTCCTTTCACGCCACGCTGGTCAACGGGCGGCAAGGCGACCCCGCGCTCTACGTGGATTTCCGGTTCGAGAAGCGCGCGCTCTTGTTCGATCTCGGGGACCTGCATGCGCTGCCGCCGCGCAAGCTGCTGCGCGTCGGGCATGTGTTCGTGTCGCACACCCACATCGATCATTTTATCGGGTTCGACCAGCTGCTCAGGCTGGTCCTGGGCCGGGACATGCGCATCGCGATGTTCGGGCCTGCGGGCATTATCGACGCGGTCGGGGCAAAGCTCGGCGGCTACACCTGGAACCTGGTCGCCCGGTTCAAGACCGACCTGACCTTTGACGTGACCGAGGTGCTGTCGCCCACCGAGGGACGCGCCGCGACCTTCCGCCTGAAGAACCGCTTCCGGCGAGAGGAGGGGGGTGCATGCGCGTTCGAGGACGGCATCATCCTGACGGGCGACAACTACCGGGTGGAAGCGGCGGTTCTGGACCATCTGATCCCGTGTCTGGGCTTCGCACTCGTCGAAAAGGCCCATGTCAACGTCTGGAAGGACCGTCTGCAGGCGCTCGGGCTGCCGGTCGGCCCCTGGTTGCGCGACCTGAAGCAGGCGGTCCTGGACGGCCGCCCCGACGACGAGCCGGTCGCGATCAGAGGGCTTCGCGGTGAGGAGCCGTCCGTCACGGAAATGGCGCTCGGCGCGTTGAAACACTCCGTGCTGCAAACCACACCGGGCCAGAAGATCGCCTATGTCACGGACGTCGCCTTCACGCCGTCCAACGCCGACGAGATCGTTCGGCTTGCCCGCGAGGCGGACACGCTCTTCATCGAGGCGGTGTTCAAGCGCGCGGACGCGGACCGGGCCCCAGCCCGGGCGCATCTGACGACCGAGCAGGCGGGCCGCCTGGCGAGGCAAGCGAATGTCCGCTGCGTGGAGCCTTTTCACTTCTCGCCGCGCTATGGCGACGACGAAGAGGCCATGCATGGCGAGGTTGACGAGGCCTTCCGGGCGGCCGCGGCGAACGGCGGCGGCGAAGACCCATCCTGAGGGCGTGCCTTGCGCCGCGTTAAGGCCCGGTCTCTCCTCCGATGGTATGCGGATACGGCCACGCATAGGGGGAGACGAGAAATGTCGAGCAGAATGGTCCAACTGGTGTTCGCAGCGGTTCTGCTGGCCATTTCGCCGGGCCTGGCCCTGGCAGGCAAGATCAGCGTCGCCAACAACGGCGCGCCGCTTGGCGAGGCGACCGTTTCCGTGGAGACCTTTGGCGGCGAGCAACTGGCGACAACCCGGACCAATCCGGGCGGTGTTGCCGACTGCGAAACTCCCCAGACGGCCGCCGGCCAGCCGCTGGTGTTCAAAGTGACCGACAAGGCGGGCACTGCCACCGAACACTATCTTGCCCAGCCGGCCGACAAGCCCTGGCACGTGGTTGCGATGGACACCCGGGGCGGGATCGTCGGCTACAGCAAGGAGACCTACGACCATTTGAAGACGGCGATGGAGCCGATCTATGTCGGCAAGAATTCGGAAGTTGGCAGCGGCGCCAAGCTGAAGCAGGCAGTCAAGCAGAAGGTTGGCGGCGGTGCATTCGGCGGCGGCAAGAGCTCCTTCAGTCTGGGCGGCGGTGGCGGCAGCATGGGCGGCATCAACCCGATGCAACTGGGCAAGGCGGACCGCGGCGACCGCGATGTGGAGATTTTCGACGATCCCGTCGCCGATGCCGACAAGCGCATCTTCACCCATCCCGACACCGGCCTGAAAATCGCCCTCGGGGCGCAATTCCAGCCCGGAGGACTGCTGGTCAGCAGCGGCATTATCGAGGCGCCCGGCCAGGGGACGTACCAATCGATGTCGCTGATGGACGAAAACGGCAACATGGCCGGCCCCAGCCGCATCATGATTTACCAGACCTATGAGGACTGGTGGCTCCAGGTCCATTGGTGGCGGGAAACCTACGTCGACGGCCAGCTCGTCTCTCGCGAAGAAGGCGGCTGGAGCGACGAAGGGCGCATCCTGGGCGACACGTACAGCCAGCCGATCGGTTCCGACGGTCTCTGGAACCGGGCGGGTTTTGCTTCGGCTCTCGGCGGTGTCCAGGATCTGGGCGCCGTCTTCCCGACAAACAAGAGCAACTGGGAGGATTTCAAACTGCCGCTCGACCTTTCACATCTCGACGCGGTTGACCTCGCCAAGCCGACGATGACCCTGGTCGGTCATGTCACGCGGCCTAAAGAAGACCCCGTCACGACGATTGGCTTCGGCTATGGCCTGGCATCACCGTCGGTCGAGAAATGGCTGCATCTGGTAGATATTAGCCATCGGCTCGAGGACGTGAAAAACCTGATCGACGAGAAAAAGGAGCAAATCGCCCAATTGCGGAAAGGCCTGTCTTCTGACCAGCAGGATCAGGAGCGGATCAAGCAACTGGAGTCAGAGATTAAGGACCTTGAGGACGAACAGGGGCGCCTTGAAGCGGAGCAGGCGGGCACCTTCAGTCCCGTCGTCGACATGCTGCAACCCGTCGTGATTCTGTCCTGATCGAAAACTGGTCGCCTGGGTCGCGCCGACAAGCGCAAGGGCGCGTGCCCTATCGGACGTCTTCGGTCTTGCCGGCGTTGCGCTTCAGGGCCCATTTCTCGAGCTTGTCGTTGTAGTTCTCGATGAAATGGTCCGTGCCGAAGGACATGAGCTGTCCGGTGATGCCCTTCCAGCTCAGGCGCAAGACCACGCGCACCACATCAAGGAATACCGCCATCAGGCGCGTGATCGTTGCGTCGGAGCCCATCTTCACCTGGCCGTCCCTGGTCAGGTATCGCATGTCCCCCACATGCTGATAGCCGATATATCCCTTTGAACGCTTGCGAAGGAAATCGACCAGCCACCCCAGGCCGAGCCGTGCCAGGGCGTTTCCGGTGAAACCACTGAACGGCACCATCGCCACGACGTCGTGGCCGTTGACGACGCGGTAGACAGGCACCTTCAGGTCTTCCGCCCATTCGGGATTGCCAACCCGCGGTGAGCCAAACGTGTAGACGGCCGCAATCGGACGTTCGGACTTGAGCTCGGCCTCCAGTTCGACCGCCGCCACCGTCGCCAGGGCACCGCCGAGCGAATGCCCGGTGATGAACAGGGGCAGCTCCTTGGTCGACTTCTCCTTGATCGCACGGACCACGTCGTGCCGTACGGCCAGATAGGATTCGAAGAAACCCTGATGCAGCCTGTCCGGCTTGCCGTCCTTGTCGTCGTCGGCCAGTTCCGCAAACCGCGCATCGGCATCCGTCGCAAACCAGTCGGTCGTGTTCGCCTCCGACCCGCGGAAGGCGAGGACCGTCCTGTCATTCGATTCAACCAGGATGGCCTGGGTGTCGGTTTTGGCCTCTTCCTTGAGCGCTTTTCTTTCCTCCGCGCTCAGCGTCGCAAAGCGGGTCATGGTGGCGTTGAAGGTCGCCAGCAGCCTGAACCCGCCTTTCTCCAGTTCCGTTTCCAGATGCTCCATTTCGCCGTCTTCGAACTGCACATAGGCAAGGGCGCTGAGCTGGCACATCAGCCACGCCGTGCGGTCCGAATAGGCGGCGCGTTGCGCCGCCGGCGGGTTCAGGAGGTGGCGCGTTTCGTTGGTGACGTTGAACGATGCTTTCTTCTTGTCGTCTTGCTCTGGCATTGCAGGCCTCCGACTGCGTGACACCGGTCCGGACGCAGGCGGCCCGGACGGCGATTCATGGTCATTCTTGGTGCGACCGCCTTGAACTCACGCTGTCCGCACCGATGCGCCTGTTTTGCTGGATATCCGATTTCGACACGCGAGTCGGTGCGGTAGCGCACACGATAGGGGCATGATTTTTCCTGCAGCAAGAAGAATCTGCTGCCCCGCCGTTCGGAGGTCGGCCTATCTCTCGGGGGTCGACTTCGTCGGTCGCCGCCGAAAGCGCCGCAGGGCGATCCACACCGCCGCGATCGCAAGCGGTGTCAAGGCGGCCAGGGTGATGGCGGAATCGAGCCCCGGCAGGAAGGCCTCGCCCCCCTGCAGGACGTATCCGGCCAGCCCCACGGCGTAATAGCTGACCGCGGCGACCGACAGGCCCTCGACCGTCTCCTGCAGCCGGAGCTGGACGCGCGCGCGTCGCTCCATCGAGGAAAGCAGTTCCTGGTTCTGTTCCTGCAGCGCAAAGTCGACGCGCGTGCGCATCAGGTCCGCGGTCCGGGTCGCGCGCCGCGACAGATCCCCGATCCTGTTCGAGACCGCTTCGCAGGTTCGAACCGCAGGCGCCAGGCGCCGGTCGATGAACTCTGCGATCGTCTGAAAACCTTCGATCCGTTCTTCGCGCAACTCGGCGACCCGTTCGCGCACCAGCGCGTAGTAGGCCTGCGTTGCGCTGAAGCGGAATGCGGTGGTCGTCGACAGAGTTTCGATATCGGCCGACAGACGTGTCAGGCGGCGTAGCAATGCCGCTTCGGACTCGCCGGATTCGGTGCTGAGTGCATTGATGGCAAGTGTCAGGTGGGCAAGCGAGCCGTCGATCGTCGACAGGCGAGGCCCTGCCTCCCGGGCCGGCGGAAGCCCGAGGAGTGCCATCATCCGGTAGGTTTCTATTTCCAGGATGCGCTGGATGATGCGGCCAGCCTTGCGCTCCGGCATGGTCTCGTTGTGGATCAGGATGCGGCTATGTCCGTCGCCGTGGACCCGGAAATCCGTCCAGACCTGGGCCGAACTGGCCGAGACGCGGCTGGTCGTGAGGCTTTCCCGGACGAACATCTTCGACAGGTCTGCTGCGCTGGGCTCCGACTCGTCGGCGCTGAGCATCGCCACGTGGGTTGCGACGATCAGTTCGCCGGGCGCCGCCGACAGCCACTCGGCCGGAACATGCTTTGCGGGTCCGTCTTCGAAGGCGGCCTCGAACGGCCCGTGCTGGAAGAAGGTGTATGTCGTGAATTCCGTATGCCGCTCCCACTTTAATCGAACCTGGCCGAGATCGACCGCGTAGTGGTTCGCGTCGACCGGCGGCAGTGCGGCACCGAAGCGTTGGCACAGCGACGCCACATGCGCACGATCCTGGTCATGCTCGCTCTCGCCCCGCAGCAGCGCATAATGCGTGATCCGCTCCGGCGCGACGGAAGCCTGGAACGGGCGCGCATGCATCTCGTTGACAAGCTCGTAGCGTATCGGGTGTTCGCTGCTGCCGATCATCCTGAGGTCCTTGCTGAGAAGAGGGGGTCTGCGACCAGCCGGTTCCGGGAAGGGTTAAAATACACGCGACGACAGCCAGCATAACCCAAAACAGGGCGGCGGCAGGCAGGCTAGATCGGGACGGTTCGGGTTCAGGCGTGGAGCACGCTGGAAAGCTGTGCAGCGTTCCGAAGTCGTCCAACGCAAGTGCATGCGCAATCGCGGAGACCGGCGATGTGCGGGAGCCGCACCTGCCGGTGTCTGCGACACGATGGCGCGGAACCGGGCGGCCAACCGTTGCGTATCTGTCTGTGTTAGAGATTTCTGGATTGGAGCGATGTGATGAAAAACGCATGCCTGGCAGGCGTGACCGCCTTGATCGTGAGTACCGTGCCGCTGACCGCCGTTGCCTGGCCGGATGCGGCTTCCAATGCGGCGGCAATTGCCGACCGGATCTTCACCTATGCCGATGCCGACAAGGACGGCGCCATGACCAGCTAGGAGTATGCCAGCGGCGGCCTCGGGAAATACGGCGCCAGCTTCGGCGATTTCGACCTCGATCAGGATGGCCGGGTTACCCTGGCGGAATACCGCGAGGTGTTTGCACGGTTCCACAGCGGCACGCGGCAGGACGCCATCTAGCTCGACGGACGGGAGAGGCCGGCTTTGGACAGGGCAGCATATAGCCGCGGTTCAGCGCTCGCAGGTCTATTGCGCGGCGGTGGGCTTGTCGTGGTTGGATTGTGGAGCATCTTGTCCTGGGCGCCGCTCATCCGCATGCTCTACGGCGACTTGTCTGGCGCTGCCATGGTGATCGAAGTTGCCTTTGCCGCCTTCGGCATCGCTGTAGTCGTGCCTTTGTTCGTCTTGGCTTATTTCATGTTGTCGGCGGAGGCCCGGCGCACGGCCGCGCCGTTCAGCGTTAAGAGGCTGGATCGGTTCGCCGTGTACGCTGCTGTTTGGGTCACGCTCTACGGCCTCTACGTCTCGGCTTCCTAGGGGCGCGCATGGTCGCACTGGGCGTCTTTGTTGGCTGCGTGGTGCTGGTGGCATGCTCCGGCGCGGTGTTTAAGCCCGACGCGTGGTATCGGGGGCTTTCGAAACCGGCCTGGAACCCGCCTGACTGGGCGTTCGGGTCTGCCTGGTCGGTGCTGTACGTGATGATCGCGGTCGCAGGCTGGCGCGTGTGGGAACGTGCCGAAAGCGACGCGCTATTGCCCGCAATGATCGTGTACGCCATCCAGCTCGCGCTCAACGCCGGCTGGTCGGCGGTGTTCTTCGGTCTCAAACGACCGGATTGGGCCCTTGCTAAGCTGGCCTGCCTTTGGACGGCGATTCTTCTGAATATCATGGTTTTCTATCCAATCGATCCCGTGGCCGGTTGGCTACTGGCCCCGTATCTCCTCTGGGTGATGTTCGCAGGCGCGCTCAACCTCGCCGTGTGGCGGCTCAATCGGAGCGAAGCATGACCGGGCCGTTCCGCAGGTCGCGTCGGATGCTCGGCGTCATGTCCCTGGGTTGGGCCTTGACGGGGTTGGGCACGCTGATCTTGGCGGTTACGACCGCCCAGTCCAACCCGGAACCCGCCGGGCCAACCGCACGCGCCGTCGCGACCGCTGCCTTCGCCGCCGCGCAAATGGGGCTTCTGATCGTGGCGGTCCAGGTGTTCCGGCAACTGCACGCCCGTGCGGCACGGTTGCAAAGACGCAAGTGACCGGCGGTCCGCTTTGGCGGGCACATCCGCGCGCATTGATCTGTCAAGCACACTAGTGCGTAGAATCAACAGATTAGCGGAGAACATACGATGAAGAACCTTTACGAAGCAGTTATGGATTCAGAGCGGAACCCACTTGCCCATCTTCCACCGGCACAGCGGTTCCAGATCATGGCGACTTTGAGTGTGATGTGGACCGTGGTTTTCTGCACAAGCGCCGGCGCGTGGCTGTGGTTCGGTGAGATCGTGACCCTGCACGTCCTGCTTGCGCTGGGCACGCTGTTGACGGGGCAGACCTTTCACGCGGCTGCACAGGTGAAAAGCTACCGCGATCATCCTGCGCCGGACGGCACAACACGTTATGATGACGTGTGGGGTGCCTGAGCGCACCCCCTAGCCGCTGATACCGGGTCCGACGGGATGGCCAACGTACTGATCATTGGGGCGAGCCGCGGCATCGGTCGCGAGGCCGTGAAGGCGGCCCTGCGCCAAGGGCACAGCGTGCGCGCCTTTGTCCGCTCCATCGATCGCATCGGCATCGAGGATCCAAATCTGGAGAAAGTCGCCGGCGATGCCCTGGACGAGGGTGACGTGCGCGCCGCCCTAGATGGTGTCGATGTCGTCGTTCAGGCGCTTGGCGTGGCGGCGGGCCCAGACATGATCTTGCGTCCGGTCAGCCTGTTCTCCGAGGCGACGCGTGTGTTTCTGCCCGCGATGGAGGAGGCCGGGGTCCGCCGGTTGATCTGCGTCACGGGCTTCGGTGCCGGCGACAGCAAGGACCGGATCGGCTGTCTTCAGCGCATCCCGTTTACGCTGGTTCTCGGGCGCGCCTATGACGACAAGGACGCCCAGGAGGAGTTGATCCGGGCAAGCGACCTGGACTGGGTGATCGCGCGCCCGGTCGTCCTGATCAAGGGGCCGCGGACCGGCCGCTACCGCGTCTTGGAAGAGCCGCGGCAATGGCGCAATGGGCTGATATCGCGTGCCGATGTGGCCGACTTCGTTATCGGCCAGGTCGAGGACGACAGGTATCTTGGAAAGACCCCTGTGCTGGCCTACTGACGCACCAGCGGCAGGCCGCGCCTGCGGCGATCAGCGGAGGGGCTGCGCCTGCCGAATGCAGCGGCCGATGGCAGCCATCAGTTGAGGCAGGTCGAACGGTTTAGAGACATAGTCGTTCATGCCCGCGGCGATGAACTTTTCCCGGTCGCCGACCATGGCATCGGCGGTCAGCGCGATGATCGGGATCTGGGATCTTTCACTGGACAGATCCCGGATCCTTCGCGTGGCGGTCGGCCCGTCCATTTCCGGCATATGCACGTCCATCAGAACGACATCGTACGGATAGTTCCGCGCGGCCTCGACGGCCTCCAGCCCGTTCGCGACAACGTCGACATGATGCCCCGCGTTCTCCAGCGTGTCCTTGGCGATCACCTGGTTGATCTGGTTGTCCTCCGCGACCAGGATCCGAAGTTGTTGTTCGATCTGCGGACTTGTTTCGAGCGCCTCGTGCATGCCGTCGTGTCGTCCGATGACATGCTTCATGTCACCCATAGCGCAGACGACGGTGAACCAGAACCGGGAACCTTCGCCGGGCGTGCTCTCAAGGCCGATTTCACCGCCCATCATTTCCACCAGCTGCTTGCTAATGGAGAGCCCGAGGCCGGTGCCGCCAAATTGCCGTGTGGTCGACGTGTCGGCTTGGGTGAACTTCTCGAAGATGTCCCGTTGATGTTTCGGAGAAACGCCGCAACCGGTGTCGACGATGTGGAACAGCAACTTGATCTTGTTGTCTTCGAGGAAATCGAAAGATGCCGCGACGCCGATTTCGCCTTCGGAGGTGAACTTGATGGCGTTGCCCAGCAGGTTGAAGATGACCTGTCTGATGCGTGTCGGGTCGCCCACGATGACCGGTGGGAAGTCTTCGGAAACGTCGATGTTGAAACCAAGACCCTTCTGCTCGGCGCGTGCCTCCATCAAGGCGAGAGCGCCGTCAAACATGTCCCGGAAGACGAATGTGGTCTCTTCGAGTTCGATGCCGCCGGCCTCGATCTTGGAAACGTCGAGGATGTCGTTCAACAGGACAAGCAGCCCATCCGCCGAATACTTGATCCTGCTGAGATACTTCTGCTGCAGCGGGTCGAGTTCGGTTCCTTGCAACAGCCACAGCATTCCCAGGACGCCGTTCATCGGCGTGCGGATTTCGTGGCTCATGGTTGCCAGGAAGTCGGTCTTTGCCGCATTCGCTTCCTCGGCCAGCCTCTTGGCTTTGATCAGGCTCTCTTCGGCTTTCGACCTGTCCTCGTCGGCTGATTCAAGGTTTCGCGACATCTGGTTGAAGCTGTCGACCAGAACCTGGACCTCGCCGGAAGAGGCGACATCGACGCGCACCGAGAGATCACCCCGGGCAAGTCGTGACGCTGCATTCGCAAGCTCGGCGATCGGCTGTGAGAAGTTCCGCGAAACGAAGAAGGCGACAGCAAAGACGATCGCGAACGATGCAGCCAGGACCAGCAGAAAGAACTGCTTCGTCGGTTCAAAGTCCTTCATCAGCAGAGAGGTCGGGATGGCAAATGCGAGCGACAGGAAGGGCCTGCCTGTAATGATCGACAGGTTTCGATGGGCGACCAGGCCCTGGTCGCGCTTTTCGACAACGGTCTCGCTGCTTGGTTCCAATGGCCAGGGATCCGATGGATTGAAGGTGAAGGACTCGTCCGCGGGGCGCAGCAATGCGTCGCCTTCATTGGAAAACAACCAGACGGGGTTCTCGTCGTAGAACCTGATTTCGCTCAGACGCTGAAGGAAACCCTCCAGGTTCATCCTGATGAACACGACGCCCCCGAAGGCGCCGCTGTCATAGTCGAGCGTCGCGATGCCCGCCAGGACAGCCAATCGTCCTTTTTGGTCGATGTAGGGTCCTTCGATCACCGCTTCCCTTGGCGGCATGAACCATTCCATGTTCCCCGACGACAGTAACAGCGGCGTCGCTTTGATCCGCTTGAAGAGATTCGCCATGTGGTCAAGGGTCGGGGTTGTCGTGCTGCGTCCGTTCGGCGGAAACCGCGGAGAAAGGGCCCCCTTAACGGCTCCACGCTGTCTATCGGCAACACTTGCGGCAATTGTGCCTTCGGCACTGACATAATAGATGCCGGAATAGTGCTCGGCTTCTTCCGCCGCCCGCAGGAACTGCTTCTCGAGTTGTTTTTTGATGATGGCGCGTGCGTCGTCCGAAGCGGACAGGAAATCCGACATGCTCTCCGACGAAGCAATGGACTTCAGGGCCCGCTGGACGTCGACGCTGAAGTCCCTCTCGAAGGTGGCGGCGATGCTTTCGATCTGCTGTTCGACCGTCTGTTCGGCCCGACGTTCCGTAGAGTCGCGCGAGAACTCGAACGACAGGTAGATCAGCGGCGCGCTGATCACCACGCCGACGATCATGAACGCCAGGAGAAGTCGATGAAATATCGAGCTCGTCAGGAGCATCGAACCGAAACGTCAATCAGTTGACGAGAGCGCGGGATTCTTCGATCACTTCGTCGATCAAATACATCTTGTCATCGATCGACAGACCGAGCGCATCCGCACGTTGCCGGTTGACCAGATACGGTCCCTTCGGGGGCGTTCTGGTGCGCATCCGGCTGGGGCTCAGTCCCTGTTCGAGGATGTCGTAGGCCATCTCGAACGCGGTGAAGGACTGGTTGTACCCGGAGTCGTTCGCGGTCAGCAGCATCCCCTCGCGGACGAACTGATCCTCATGCGAAGCTTCGGGCTTGCGGATGTTCTCGAGGTACCAACGGCCGACGGTCAGCATATCGACATGCTTGCTGTCTTCATCGACCAGGGTGTCGTGATTGAGCACGAAAAACGCATCGACGCGCTCGGAAAGCTCCATGGCGCGGCGCCTGAACTCCTCGTACGAGTTCGTGACAACCGTTTCCACAAGCTCCATGGGAAGCTCGCCCTGAAGGGCCAGCTGCTGGATCCGTTTCACGTTTGGACGGGACGAAACCGAGTCGCAGGCCAAGATGGCGAAGGATTTGGCCTCCGGCACCAGTCGTTGCAGCAGGACGAGGCTCTCCTTGTAGTAGCCTGCCTGCCAGACGCCGGTCACGTTGTGGCCCGGTTCGTCCATGCTGTCGACCAGCCCGTATTTGAGCGGCAGCCCGTTGATGCCCCAGAACACGACGGGGAGCTCCGTATCCAAGAGCTGGTTGCCGATATAGTTCGCGGCATTGTCGTCGCCCAGCAATACCAGATCGGGGCCGAATTCCTCGATGGCCCTCGTGATCCTGACGGTCTGCTTCGCGATATCGCCGGGATTGTTCTTCCGCTTCGTGTCCATCCACTCCTTGCGGACGACCGCCGCATGGCTCTCGACGTAATCCCGCTCGGCCAGCTCGCGGATCTGTTCTTCGGAATCGAGATATCCATAGCGCAGCATCGCCGCCGCAAGCCCGCTCTGGGTCGACTGCGACCACAGGTATTCCTTGTGGTAGCTGTCGACGACGAAGATGCGCCGCTTGACGTGATCCGCCGATGCGGCGAACGAGGTGACGGTGACGATCAGCGCAGCTACGGCGCAAAGAACTGTTTTCGACTGCATATGGTTGCCCTCGCCCGCTTGTCGGCGCCACGCTGGCCCGACGGATCAGACCTTGCCCTTGGCTTGCCACTTGGCGAAGACCGCCTCGACCTGGCCGGCATAGGTATTCAGTGACTCCTCCGGCGACAGCCGGCCCGACGCCGCATCCGCGAACATGCGCGGGATCAGCCACTGGCTGAAGATCTCGTCGATGGCCGGGTTGGCGAAGCCGGGATGCCAGACGCCGATGGTCCAGTCTTGCGCATCGGCGAAGACGGCGTATTTGTCCGACGGCGTCGCGTTCGGGTCGTTGGCGATCAGGTCGCCGAGATCGGGAACCAGCTGCGGAAAGGTGGGGAAATTGTAGAACCCGCTGGCCTGAAAGGCCGTGCGCGTCTTGCCCGCCAGATCCACCAGGAACTTCTTCGCGCCGTCGATGTTCTGCGCGAAGTTCCAGATGACATAGGCGTTCATGAGGTGCATCACCCCAAGCTGGGCGGCGGGCCCGCGGGCCGGTTTGCTGAGCAGGATCTTGTCTGCGACCGGGATCTTCTGGGTCTCGCCTGTTCGGGTGATCGAGATGGCGTTCAGCGTCAGCGAGCCTTTGCCGGCCAGCATGAAGCGGTTGTTCGAGGACGCGTCCCAGGAAAACACCTCTTCGGTCATGGTTTCCGTGTAGAGCGCCTTGGCGAACTTCAGGGCTTCCAGCGTGTTTGCGGAGTTGAGTGCCGGGCGGCCGTCTTCGGACTGAACAGACGCGCCAAACGCGGCGAGCATCGAACGAACCGCCATGTTGGTATCCAGCTCCCGCGCCAGGCCAATGCCGACCGGGATACCGTGCTTTTCCTTGATCCGTCGGCCACCCTCGCGGATGTCATCCCAGGTTTCCGGCATGTACCCGACGTCATCCCAGAGATCCTTCCGGTAGTTGACCGGATCGGGGACATAGCCGTCGGAGAACCCGAAATACTTGCCCGTGGTCGGGTTGAAGGTGCTCTTGATAGCCAGATCCAGCGGCCTGCCGTACTTGCGCTCGCACTCCTCGTAGATCTCACGGTGGTCGATCACATGGTCTTCGTAGGATGCCGGCGGGCTGAGGAACATGCAGATATCGTGGCCATGCTGTTTGGCGATCTCCGAATCCGCACGGCCCTTGAGGCTGGTCATCCCAACGTTGTTGACGACGACGTCGGTGTCGTTCTGCGCGCCCCACTCCTTCACGAACTCATTGTTGAACCATTCATCGAAGGCAGGCACGAAGTGGTTCCACTGCATGATCCGCAGGGTTTTCCGCGCGGCGCGGGCAGTTCCGAAGATGGCGGGGGCAAACCCGGCCGCAACCGCCGCCGTGCCCACCTTCTTGATCGCATGCCGCCGCGTGACGGGCCCAGATCCAGATTTCTTGCGCATATCGTGCCCCAATCAAGGTTTCGGCCCCGTGCAGCAGGTGCTCCGGGGGCTATCCAGGTCTTCCCGTAAGGATTGTTCTGACCTTATGATGGCCGCGTTAAATAGTTCTTGATTGCGGCGGCCGGATTTGACCCCGCAGGGGGCTCTGAGCCGCGGACTTCCGCCGTTTCCGGGCTATATCAGGAAGGACAGCGAGATGACCCGCGATTCGCGTCTGATCATCGTTTTTGCGGTCAAACACACAGCCTTCGGTTTCGGGCTTGCCGCCGTGTTCGTGACGGCGCTGGTATGGGCTGATGTGGCGGGCCTCGGCACGCTATTCGCGGCCGCGCCGGCAGGATGGCTGGCCGCCGGCATGCTGGTCTTCTTCACCGGCCTGACCTTTGCGTCGGTCCAGCTCGGGATAGCCATCATGCAACTTGGCCGGGAAGACGGGCGGTCCGCACGGGCCCCGCGGCCACGCAGGCCTTTGCGCTAGGCGGCTTCCCGCCGCGCCAGGGCGAAGACGGCGATCTTCCCGCTTCGTCCCTTGACCTCCTGCTCGCCAGCCTCCTCGAGCCCTTGGAGGACGGAAGGCTCGCCTTCGCCACCCTCCTCCCGGACGCGGTCGATCAGCGTCCGGCTCACCACAAGGTCTGTGTCGATGGTGCGGGTCAGCCCTTCCAGGCGGCTCGCGCTGTTCACGGTATCGCCAAGCACGGCAAACTCCATGGAGCGCGCGCTGCCGATGTCGCCCAGCACGACCGGGCCGTAGTGGACGCCGATGCCGATGCCGATCGGTCGTTCGCCCGCTGCGGCGCGCTCTGCGTTCCATTCGTCCAGGGCGGTCAGCATCGCCCGGGCGCAGGTCAGCGCGTTTGTGGCATCCCGGTCGCCCGGGTCCGGGGTGCCGAAGGTCGCCAGGATGGCGTCGCCGATGAACTTCTCCAGCGTGCCGTTGTGCTCGAAGACCACGGCCTCCATGCGGGCATGGAAGCTGCGCAGCATCTCCATCACGGCGGCCGGCGCCAGGGTCTCGGAGATCGTGGTGAAGTCGCGGATGTCGGTGAACAGGACGCCCACGTCCTGTTGCCGCGGCGGTCCGAAGGGCTCGTCGCGGCCGGCGAGGGTTTCCACCATCTTCGGCGAGAAATACCGGGCCAGGTTGCCCTTGGCCCGCTCGGCCGCCATTCGGTGCTCCACCGCCTCCTTGAAAACGTCCAGCTGGTCCAGCGTCTTCTTCATGGTGATCAGAAGATCGTGGAAGTCGATGGGCTTTGTGACGAAGTCGAAGGCGCCCCGGTTCATGGCGGTGCGGATGTTGTCCATGTCGCCATAGGCGGAGATGATGATGGTCCTGAGATGGTTCTCGAAATCCTCGAGGTGTTCCAGCAGCGTCAGACCGTCCATGCGCGGCATGTTGATGTCGCTGACTACCAGGTCGATGTCGGGGTCGTTCTTGATCTTTTCCAGGGCCTCGACGCCGTCGCCGGCGAACTCGAAATCGAACTCGCCGTGCCGGATCTCGCGCCGGAACTTGCGCTTCATCAGTTCCTGCAGGTCGACCTCGTCGTCGACCACCAGGATCTTGGCCGTCATGACCTAGCCCCTCCGTTCGGAAATCATGTGAGAGATCTTAGTTTTGAGCTCGTCGAAGTCGACCGGCTTGGTCAGGAAATCGGTCGCGCCGGCCTCCAGAGCCTGGCGGCGGCTGTCGTCGTCCCCGTAGGCCGTGATCATGGCGACGGGCAGGTCCGGCCACAGCGTCTTGGCCTCCTTCAAGAGCTCAAAGCCGTTCATGCCCGGCATGTTGATGTCCGACAGGATCAGCATGACCTCCTGCTGGATTCCTGACCTGAGCTGGGTCAGAGCGTCTTCGCCGGATTCCGCGAAATACATGGAATAGTCGCCGCGCTTGAGCTCGCGCCGAAAACGGCGCTTGAACAGATCGACCACGTCCGGTTCGTCGTCGACGACCAGGATGGAAACACTCATGCCGTCTTCTCCTTCTGCGTCTGCCGCTCGTGCGTCGTCGGATGTCGCGGCAGGCTGATGACGAATTCCGTGAAGGCGCCGGGCTCGCTATCAACCTTGATGTGTCCGCCATGCTGCTGCGCGATGATGTCGAAGCTCATGGACAGGCCCAGGCCCGTACCTTCGCCCGTCGGCTTGGTTGTGAAGAAGGGTTCGAACAGTTTTTCGCGCACTTCCTTCGGCATGCCGGTGCCGTTGTCGCGCACGCGGATTTACACGTCCGTCCCCTTGTCCCTGGTCCAGACCGTGACAGTGGGCTCGTAGGCGCCGTTGCCGCCCTCATTGCCGCGCTGCTTCACCGCGTAGAAGGCGTTGCCGAACAGGTTGACCAGCACCCGGGTGATGTCCTGGGGCAGGATTTCCGCCTCGCCGGCCGCCTCGTCGAGGTTCTGTTCCATGGTGACGTTGAAGGTTTTGTCCCGCGCCCGTTCGCCGTGATAGGCGAGGTTGAAGGCTTCGTCGACCAGTTCGTTTATCCCGGTCGGCGTGCGCTCGCCCGTGTCGCCCCGGGCGTGCAACAGCATGGACTTGACGATGTGGTCGGCCCGTTTGCCGTGGTGGTTGATCTTTTGAAGGTCGCCCTTCAGCGTCTCGACGATGTCGTCCACGTCGTCGCGCGTGTCCTCGTCGAACGTGTCCTGAACCGGCTCCAGCGCCTCGGCAAGCTCCACCAGCAGCTCGACGGAGGTTTCCGAGAAGTTGTTGACGAAATTGAGCGGGTTCTTGATTTCGTGGGCGATCCCGGCGGTGAGCTGGCCCAGCGAGGCCATTTTCTCGTTGGTGACCAGTTGGACCTGCGTCCGTTTCAGTTCCGCAAGGGCCGTTTCCGCCTCATCCTTGGCAAGTCGGAGTTCGACCTCGGCTTTCTTTCGCTCGGTGATGTCGCGGATTGCGCCCGAGACCAGCAGGCCTTCGTCCGTCTCGATCGGGCTGAGGCTGAGTTCGATGGGAAACTCGGTGCCGTCCTTTGCGCGGCCGAAGAGCTCCAATCCAGCGCCCATGGGCCGGGCGTCCGATTTGTTGAAAAAGCCCTCGCGATGCGCCGGATGGTGCTTGCGAAAACGCTCTGGCACGAGGATTTCTACTTTCTGGCCCAGGAGTTCCTCGGTCTCATAGCCGAAGAGTTTCTCGGTTTGCAGATTCGTTTGAACGATCTCGCCGTCTGCATTGACGATCACCGTCGCATCTGGCGCCGATTCCAAGAGCGACCTGAAGCGTTCCTCCTGCCGTTTTCGTTCCGTGACGTCGGCCAACAGCACAACCGCACCGCCGTTTGCCAGCGGCGACTTGCGCAAGTTGACCACGCGGTCGTTGGCCCTGGTCACGAACTCCATCTCGTGGTGCTGCCCATCGGAGAGCATGGTCAGGCGGCGCTTTACATGCGCCTCGACGTCGCCAGGGCCGTAGTCGCCCCGCTCGGCTAGCATGCGGATGACCGTCTCCACGGATGACCCGACGCCGACTTCGTCCAGGGGCAGCCCCGACATGTCCATGGCGCGCTCGTTGTACAGAACGAACTTCAGGTCGCTGTCGACCGCATAGATCCCGTCCGACATGTTGACAAGGGCTGCGCGCAACTGCGCTTCCTTGTCCGCCAGTTCCTTCTCGGCTTTCTTGCGTTCCGTAACGTCGGTGAGGACCACGACCGCGCCGCCATTCTCTAGTGGCGCCTTGCGAAGACTGATCGCGCGCGTGCCGTCGCCGTCGACGAAATCGGACTCGTGATACGCATCGTCGGTCAATACGGACAAACGCTCGCTAACAATCTTATCGACCTCGCCCGGGCCGTAGTCGCCACGCTCGGCGTAGATTCTCGCAACAGTCTCAAACGGTGTGCCGGCCTTGATCGTACCAGCGGGCAGGGCGGCGATCTCCAGATACCGGTCGTTGAACAGGACGAAATTAAGCTCGCGGTCAACGACATAGAGGCCGTCGGACATGTTCCCCAAGGCGGTCCGAAGCTGTGCCTCCTTCTCCGCCAGTTCTTTTTCGGCGTTCTTTCGTTCGGTGATGTCGTAGAGCCAGATCAGGGCGGACTGGCGGTCGTTGAACCGGAGGGGGCTGATCGACATCAGGGCCCAGAGGTCCGATCCGTCCCGTCGATTGATCCGGTTCTCCATGTTCATCAGGGTGTGTCCCTGATCGAGTTGCCGCTCGTGCTCTTCCCTGCCTTCACGCTCGGCAAAGAACTCCTTGGTGCGGATGTGGCCGATGTCTTTCGCGTCGAAGCCCAGCATGTCGACGAACCGGCGGTTCGCGAACTCGATGATCCCGTCGTCCTCGCTTTGATCGTCGACCGAGATCGCAATCGCGATCGGGCTGTTCTCGAGAATGTGACGAAGCTGTTTCTCGTTGGTTTTGAGCGCCTCTTCCATCCGCTTGCGCTCGGTGATGTCGGTATAGGTGATCAGGAGCCCGCCGTCGGGCATCAGGCTGCCCTCGGCGTCGAAACTGCGCTCGTCCCCGAACGAGACGTCCCCGCGGGTGTGTTCCGTCCACAGCCGCTTCACCCGGTTCTGCGCAAGCTCATAGGGGTCGCCGGGCCCGTAGTCGCCGCGCTGCGCAAGGGTCAGCGCAACCTACAAGATCGGAAGGCCCGGCTGCAGAACGGATTCCTCGATCCGCAGGGTGTCCGGGTATTTCGCGTTGCAGGCGACCAGGCGCTGGTCCTTGTCGAACAGGACCACGGCCTGCTGCAGGTTGTTGAGGATGTCGTCGAGCTGCGCACGCTGCTCTTCGATCGCCTCCTCCATGCGCTTTCGCTCGGTGATATCCGTATAGGTAATCAGGAGGCCGCCATCCGGCATCAGGCTGCCGTCGGCATCGAAGCTGCGGTCGTCGCCAAACGAGATGTCGCCGCGGGAATGCTCTCGACACAGCGTCTTGAGCCGGCTGCGCGCGAGCGCCTCGGGATCGCCAGATCCGTAGTCGCCGCGTTTTGCCTGGGTCAGAACGATCTCGTATAGCGGCAGGCCCGTCTGAAGCATCGATCCATCGAAACCCAAGGTGTCCGGATACTGCGCATTGCATGCGACCAGTTGCTGGTCCTTGTCGAATACGACGACGGCCTGGCGCAAGTTGTTCAGGATCTCATCGAGCCGCGCACGCTGCGTTTCAATTGCCAGCTCCGCCTGTTTGCGTTCGGTGATATCGGAGTAGGTGATGAGGAGCCCGCCGTCCGGCATGACACTGCTGCGGGCATCGAAGCTGCGCACGCCATCGAAGGAGAGGTCCGCGCGGAGGACTTCCGCCCAGAGACGGTCGACGTTCTGCTGCGCAAGGGCTTCCGGATCACCCTCGCCGAAGACCCCGCGTTTGGCGAGGATCAGGCCGATCTCATGCACGGGCAGGCCCGGTTTGAGGATCCCTTTGTCAATGTGGAGCGCTTCCGGGAACTGGCCGTTCCACGCGGCGATCTTCCGGTCCTTGTCGACCAGGACGACGGCCTGCTGGAGGTTGCGGAGAATGCTGTCCAGCTCTGCCCGCCGGGCTTCGACGGCCTCTTCGACCTGCTTTCGTTCCGAGATGTCGGTATAGGTCCGAAGAACCCCGCCATCCGGCATCACGCGATTCTGGACGTCGAAGATCCGCCCGTCTTCGTACGAGATGTCCATGCGTGTGTCTTCGACGAAGAAACTCTCCGTCCGCTCCCGCGCGAGCTTTTCCGGATCGCCATCGCCGTAAACGCCGCGTTTCGCAAAGACGAGGCCAATGTCATAGGCCGTCGTTCCCGAATGCAGCATCTCCGGGTCCAGGTTCAGGGCCTCATGCAGCTTGTCGTTCCAGGCCACGAGTCGTCGGTCTTTGCCGAACAGAAGAACGCCCTGCTGAAGGTTGCGGATGATGTCGTCCAGGAGCGCCCGCTGCGCCTCGACGGCCTGCTCTGTTTCCCTTCGTTCGGTGATGTCCGTGTGGGCGACGACCATGCCGCCGTCCGAGGTCGGGCGTTGGCGGATCAGAAAGGCGTGGCCGGTCTCCTGAACCGATTCAAAGCTCAGGTACTTGTCCTTCCGCCGTGCCTCGAGACGGGAGGCGATCCAGGCTTCAGGGTCGGCCTTGGCCTTGGGGTCGCTGATCAAGCCGGCATCGACGATCCGGCGCAGCAAGTCTTCCTGGGACCACCCGACGATCTCGTCCTGCGGCGGCGAGGTGGGATAAAGCTCGTGGTAGATTTCGTTCGTGAAGATAACGCGTTCGTCCTTGTCGAACAGGATGATGCCGTCGGAGAAGCCTTCCATCGCCTCGCGCAGCCGCCGGGCCGTCTCTTCGCTCTTGACCCGTTCGGTGACGTCGACTTCGATTCCGCCCACACCGGTAATGGCTCCGTCCTCGCCGTGGATCGGGAACATAATCTTGCTGCGCGTGGTTTCGTGGCCGTCGACCACCACGACGTTTTCCGATTCCAGCACGCGGCCGGATTCCATGACCTGTCGATCCTGCGCGGCGAACGCATCGGCCTGGTCCTTGGGAAACATGTCGTAAACCGACGTGCCCACGATCGTCTTTGCCGAGATCCCGTAGATCTCCTCGTATCCTCGGTTGATCAGCTGCACGAGGCCTTCGCGGTCCTTCAGGAAAACGACAGCCGGCATGTTGTCCAGAACCGTCTGCAGCATGCCCCGGCTCTCATTGAGCTCTGCCGTGCGCGCGAGAACCCGCTCTTCAAGCCGTTCGTTTGCCTCCCGCAGGCCCCCGGATAGTTCAGACTGCCGGGCAAGCGACTGTTGCATGCGCCGGGAGTAGAGAACGCCGATCGCGGCCAGGACCAGGAACATGCCCATGGCGGTGAACTGGGTCGCCGTATAGAGCGTCGCGGCCTGCCGTGCCTGATTCTCGCTGTCCACGATCATCTCGCGCAGCGCATTGGAGAGGTTCGCGCTGTAGATGCCCTTGAGACGTCCGAACTCGGGCTCCGTGACCAGGACCAGCGCTTCGTCCCATTCCTGCTGGTCGACCAGGGCGATCGCCTCGGCCTCCGCATCCTCGATGTCGCCCTGGACATCTTCCATCTGTGTCAGGAACTGCTCGACCTTTGGGCTCTTCTCGAACCTGGAGATCTCTTCCAGCAACGCGTATTTCGTGTCCTGGAAATCCTGGTAGTTCGCGATGTACCGGTCGGACCGCAGGCTGGCCGACAGACGCACCGCCGTCGTGCTCTGAAGGTAGGCCGAGAGAATTCGCTCGGCATTGACGGTCAGCGCGTTGAGATTCCTCAGGTTCTCGTTCACCTGTCGGTCGGCATAGAACAAAAAGCCGAACGAGAGCAGCAAGACCACCGATAGGACCAGCAGGCTTGCCCGGTTGCTCAGGATTGTGGAGATGAGCTTGATCACTGGAACCGCCTCGGGGCCTAGTTGGTGTAGCGGGCGACGATCCGGTCGACCGTGCCGTCCGCCTTCAGCTCGTCGAGTGCCTTCTGCAAGGGCGCCAGGACGGCTGGATCGGTTGCGTTGTGAAAGGCGTAACCGAGCTGCGCTTCCCTCAGGACCAGCAGCTCAACATAACGACTGGGGTCCTCCCCCGCCTCCCTTGCGGCGTGGCGGAAGACATTGAGTGAATAGGAGACTGCGTCGACCCGCCCGGAATTCATCAGATAGAACAGCGCCTTCAGCGTGTTGCGTTTCGACACCGTCGCGCCGTCCGGCGCCACGTCACGCAAGAGCTGGTCGCCGATATCCTCCCGGACCACGCCGATCTTCATGCCGGCCAGATCCGCAGAAGAATTGATGGAGAGGCCCTTGTCCTTCGGCGCGATGATCGAGACCCGCGACGGCAGGGCGGGGCCAACGAACTTCATGATCCGTTCGCGCTCTTCGCTGTAGGTCATGACGAACAACGCCGTGCCGGGCCGGTTCTGGATGAAATTGTAGCTTCGGTTCCAGGGCACGACTTTGATGTCGGCGGGCGCGACATCGACGCCGATCTTTTCGAAGGCGGCCATCAGGATGTCCACCGACATTCCCTTGGCCTCACCGTCAGCCTCGTAGTTGAAGGGCGGATATTCCTCGGAGTACCAGGTCATGGCCTCCAGCTGCCGGGCCGCCTCGTCCAAGGTCACGGCCCCGGACGCAACCGGGACCGTGGAGATCGTCAAGAACAGAAACCCAGCCACCCAAGGCAACCTGGTCAAGACCGCCTCCCTTTGTTGTTGGCAGGTGCCGCCGGATACCGGTCCGGGGCGGTGCACGCGCGCGGGGCGCAGGTCAGCTTTTAACGCTGCGCATCGGAAGAGTCATCTTTTGATGCGATCGACTTACGGTTGTTCAAATCAAGGGATAGACAGCTTTCTGACTACTAAGCGGGTAGCGAGAAAGCCATGCCGTCTTCTGCGCCCCGATCGGGTGTCCGGGTTGTCGACCCGAGGGGGCAAGATCGAACTTCCCCCTTGGCACTCCCCCGCGACGGGGGATGCGAAGGGCGGACCGCAATGCCACAATCCGAGGATGGTTATAAGAGTATAGAAACGGGGTCCAATGTGATTGGATTGGTGCATTTTGCCGGTCCGGGATCCTACAGGATCGTTGCCCTAGGACGCGTAAGCCCATGGATGGCGGATCGGCTGGGGTCCATGCGTGTCGTCGCGCCGCCCTCGGATTCCGGTCCTTCGGTCTCGGTCCTGGAAGGCCGCGTCAGGGATCAGGCCGAACTGTTCGGCATTCTGAATACCCTGCACGAGCTCCATTTTTCGCTGCTTTCCGTGGTGAGCCTGGGTCAGCGGCCAACGACCCCTGGGAATTGAAGCCTATCTGAGCGAAACGGCCGCGCCTCCACCCTCAAGCCGGTCCCTCGGCGCCATGCAGGCGTTCCCGCTCACCCGTATATCTCCCGATTCTCACCCTCAACGGGTGATCCGCAAGCGCCGTGTTTCCCTCACTCTTGTCGCAAAAGGGCAAGGGGGAATGGGAGGCAAAATGAGTACAGTCGAGCCAATCCCGGTGGTGCGGGCGGCCTATTTGAACTTGGTCATCGACATCTTGCGAGAGGCACACCTGGACGGCGAGATAGCCCTTCAGGATTACGGCCTCCCAAACACGCTGACCGACCGGCCGAATGGCTATGTTCCCCTGCGACCGGTCCTTGCCTTTGCTCAGTGGGCCGCGCGCCGCCTTGCCGAACGCGATTTCGGTGCGCAGATCGTTTCGTGCACGCGGCTTGCCCACCTGGAGCCATGGCTCCGCGACGCGGTGCAGCGCGCACCCACATTGGGTGCCGCGCTGCGGCTTTACTGCAACAAGGCTGAACGGGAGCACGCGCCCGTGCAATGCGCGCTTCACCTGGAGGGGGACGAGGTCCGTATCGGCATCACATCGGGTATTCGTTTGCCTGCCGACGCCGACGGCCGATGGCTGCTGATCGCACCGGTACTCGCAGTCATCCGCCATTTCGCGGGTCGCGACTGGACTCCGACCGTCATCACGTTTGGGTCGCAGGGCGCGCCGAAACAGGATGGGCATTCGGCGTGCTCGAGCGCCGCCTCTGACACCGGTGGGGAAACCGCCTGGATTACAATCCCTGCCGGTTTGCTGCAGCTCACGGCGGTCCAGGACCCACGGTGGCGGGAAGTGGCGCGAGTCCCCGGACGGCAATCCGCATGCCCGGGCGAATCAGGTTGGGATTTCCCGGGTTCCCTGAAGGAGGTGCTGCGGGCCTATCTCGACGATGGACACCCGTCGATTGGGCTTGCGGCAGAGATCGCCGGCACGACCGTGCGGACCCTGCAGCGACGGCTTGCAGACTATGGCTTGACCTATTCGGATGTCCTCACCCAGGCCCGGTTCGCCGCGGCGAAGCACCTGCTTCGGGATCGCAGGGTCAAGGTCACCGACGCGGCCTACGCGCTCGGCTACAGCGACCCCGGCCCATTTTACCCGTGCCTTCAGGCGCATGGCCGGCACCAGCCCTCGACAGTATCGCCAGCAGTATCTTGTGGCCTGACCGGCGGAAGGCCGGGTGTTTCACGATTTGCATGCACGACGCGTCGAGCGGTTGAGCTTTGCTGTACCCCGTGGGAGAATACCGTAACGGGGCGATTGTTCTTTTTTTGTTCTCAAGTTGTGTGGCGTCTTTGCGGAATGCCTCGCCGGTCTATTGTGGTCGGCGGGCTGTGTTCGGGCCCCGACCATTAGGGCAGGTCGCGTCGCGGCGTGCCGCAGGGAGGGCGTTTGCGTTCACCGATGACGAGTGCGGTTGCCCAGGGGATTTTGAGCACGAAGATCTACCGGCCGCCGTTGCAGCCGGACCTCGTGCGCCGTCCGGAGCTTCTTCGGCGTCTGGATGAAGGGCGTTCGCGGCCGCTGACGCTGGTTTCGGCGCCGGCCGGTTACGGCAAAAGCGCACTTGTGTCCAACTGGCTGGAGGAAAGCGACTGGGCTTCGGTCTGGGTGTCGCTGGACGAAGGCGACAGCGACCTGCAACGTTTCCTGGGCTACGCGACGGCCGCCATCCGCGAACGTTTTCCGGAGACCCTGGAGACGACGCGAGACCTGTCCCAGACAACCCAGTTTACGTCGACCGAATCCGTCGCCGCGATTGTGGCCAACGAGGTGAACGCAATCGACCGGCCGTTTTTCCTGGTTCTGGACGACTATAACCGCATCCATGCCGGTTCGCCGGTCCATGACCTGCTGCGCATTCTGCTGGATCATCCGCCGATCCCGCTGCATCTGGTGATGCTCACACGCCGGGACCCGCCACTGCCGCTTGGCCGCCTACGGGGACTCGGTCAGGTGACGGAAGTGCGCATGCAGGAGTTGCGGTTCAGCGCGTCGGAGACCGGGGAGCTGCTGGAGCAGGCCGCCCATATCCGGGCGAGCGCAGACGCTGTGGCGAACATCGACCGCGAGCTGGAAGGGTGGGCCGCGGGCCTGCGCCTGATGACGCTGGCGTTGGAGCGCGCGCCGGATCCGGCGACTTTCCTGGCGGGTTTTCGCGGCGGGACGCAACAGATGCAGGAGTACCTGGTCAGCGAGGTTCTGGCGGGGTTGCCGTCGACCCTCAGGGCGTGGCTTCTGCGCAGCGCCCTGCTGGATCGTTTCTGTGCGCCATTGTGCGAGGCGCTGAGCGGCGACTTGAACGGGGAAGAGGGCCAAGCGCTGAGCGGTGCGTCCTTCATGGACCAATTGCAGCGTGCCAACCTGTTTCTGGTTCCGCTTGACGGCTACGGCCGCTGGCTTCGGTTCCACCACCTGTTCCAGACCTTGTTGCAGGCGGAGGCTCGCCGACAGCTGGATTTCTAGAGCATTGCCAAGCTTTACGGGCGGGCCGGTACCTGGTTCGAGGAAAACGGCTTTGTCGAAGACGCGATCGGCTGTGCGCTGAAAGCCGGCGACGCGGATCAGGCCGCCGAGATCCTGCAGCGGCACCGTCTCGACGAATTGGAACGGCTCAACTGGCCGGTCGTTGCGCGATGGCTGGAGGTCCTGGGTGCGACCAATAAGGGGCGCCCCGACCTGCAGCTTGCGGAGGCGTTCGTCGCCGTTCGGCGGTTCGACGTGCCGCGGCTGGCCGCCATCCTGGAGGCGGCGGCACCTGCGATCGAGGATAACCCCGACCATGCACACCTGATCGGCGAACTGCGGTGCCTGCAGGGCATCCTGCACTACCGATTGGGCGACGGCGAGACCAGCCACAGGCTGCTGCTGGAGGCTCGCCAACGGTATGCGGGCATGGAAAAGCGGGGGATCGCCGGGTTTGCAGCGACGCATGAAACCCTCAGCCTGGGTCTGTGCGGACAGGGCGAGGAAGCGATTGCGCAGAACGAGGAATTCGCCGGCAGCGCGGCCTCGGGTGATCCCGTCTATTACAGCCTGGTCCTCGTCGGTCGTGTCGGGCTTTGCTACCTCATGGGCGATGTCACCCGCGCGGCGAACGAGTCCATTCAGTTGCACAGCATCGCAGAGGCCGGCCGCGCCGAGTTCCCGCTGGGCTTGAGCCTGTCCTTCTGGATCAGTTCTGATCTGCAGCGGGGCGATTTCCAGTCCGCCGTGGCACTGTCGGACGCAATCGCGCAACGGCGTTACACTATGCCGCTTCGGATGGCCTTCAGCGCGATGGCGGCGCTTGCCCTTTCCCATCAGCTTCGCCACGAAGACAAAGCGGCGTCGCGCGTCACGGCCGATCTGCTCGCGCTGGCGCATGCCCACAACCAGCTCGACGGCCTGGAAACCGCGCGGGCCTGCGAGGCCCGCATACGGTTGCTGCAGGGGGATTTGAACCAGGCTGCGCGATGGGCCGGGGTCGACGGCGAGCCTGCCTCATTTGCCGAACTGTTCATGTCGGTGGAGGTTCCCGCCATCACCCGGGCACGGATCTGGATCGCCCAGGGTACTGAGGAGAGCCTCAACCGTGCGCTTCGTCTGATGCAGGAAACCAGCCGACGCGCTCGGAACTGGCATGTGACGATCCAGGCGATCGAAGCCGACGTGTTGAGCAGCTTGGCGCTGACCGGCATCGGACGGGAGGAGGAGGCGCTGAAGAGTCTTGCCGACGCAATCAAGCGCGCGGCGCATGGCGGCTTCATGCGGCCGTTTCTGGAGCCGGGGCGGCCGATGGCCGGTCTTCTGTCCCGGCTGGATGGCCAGGGTCTGGCGACCGACTATTCACGATACCTGGAGGGCGAGATCGAAGCCTGGCTCGGGAGCAGGGTCGAGCGTTCGCATGCGGCGTCGGGTTTGGAGCTGACCTTGGCCGATGGACTGCACGAGAGCTTGGCGGCGCGCGAGTTGGACATCCTGGGCCTGTTGGACAAGCGACTCCAGAACAAGGAAATCGCCCGCGCGCTGTCGGTGTCGCCCGAGACGGTCAAGACCCACCTGAAGAACCTCTATTCGAAACTGGGCGTCGCCAACCGTCGGGAGGCCGCGGCCAGGTCGCAGGTCCTTCTCGCGGAGGCGCGCCGTTCGAAGACCGCCGCATAGGCGTGGTGGAAACATGGAGGCTTGCTGCCCGCGGCGGCCGATGGATTGGACGGTGGTTCTGAGAGCATTCTGAGACTCAACCGCGACCCCAGCGCAGCGCCACCGGGTCCAGCGGCGCCAGGACCTCGAGCAGGCCGGCCCGGGATTCCGGTTGTAGCGGCGGGATCGGGTGTCGACAGAAGGCCGAGGCGATCACGCCGCCTTCGACCATCGCCACCTTCGCTGCCCGGAAGCCGCACTGCCGGTTTTCGAAATTAATCGCCGGCAGGACACGGGCGTAACCCTCCACCGCGGCCGGCCGGTCGCCGGCAAGATGCGCCGTGATCACGGGTTTGATCTGGTCCGGGATGGTCGCAGACGTCATCGAGCCGGTCGCCCCCGCGTCAAGATCCGCCAGCAGCGTGATCCCTTCCTCGCCGTCGAACGGGCCTTCGATGGCGTCGCCGCCTTCCGCGACCAGCGCGCGCAGCTTCCCCGCCGCGCCGGCGCATTCGATCTTGAAGAGTTTCAGCATCTCAATCTCGCGCGCCATCCGGACCAGCAGGGCGACCGGCAGATCGACTCCGGACAGCGGCGCGTCCTGCAGCATGATCGGGATGCCGACCTCGCCGGCCCGCGCAAATTGTTCGAAGGTCTGCTCGGGCGTGCCTTTCAACAGGGCCCCGTGATAGGGCGGCATCATCATCACCATCGCGGCCCCCAGCTCCTTGGCCTGGCGCGCCCGGGCCACAACGATCGGGGTTGCGAAATGGCTGATGGTCACGATCACCGGAATGCGGCCCGCGACATGTTCCAGCGACAGCCGTGTGAGGGTTTCCCGCTCGGCATCGGAGATCAGGAACTGTTCGGAGAAGTTGGCAAGGATGCAGATGCCGTCCGAGCCCTGGTCGACCATGCAGTCCAGCACCCGGCGCATTCCATCCAGGTCCAAAGTGCCATCGTCGTTGAACGGCGTCGGTGCGACCGGCCAGATGCCGGAATATGTCCGTTGTGTCATTGGGGGTTGCTCCCGGTCGTTTCCTGGGCGGGCCTAGATCAGCTCGTCACCGCGGTCGTCGGTTTCCCCGAACCGTTTGAGGACCGCGGGTCGCGTGCCGGCGTAGACCTTGTCCAGGCCTTCGGCGATTTTCTTGTTTTCGCGTTCGAACAGGCTGTTCCCCTCCAGGTCGCTTTCGACGATGAAGGGACCGAAGTTCTCGACCTCCAGCACCCACATCGCCTGGGCGATGCCCAGCTCTTCAAGCCAGTGCACGGCGCGCACCCGTTTCACCCCGCGGCCCAACAGGGCGCCCGTACCGTAGCCCACCGTGGTCAGGTAGACGGCGCCGTTCGGGACGAAAGTGCGGCGGTAGTCCTCGGGGTTCATCCCGCCCTTTCCGATGATGATCTTCGAACCTGCGATCCGGAACCAGCCCTCCAGCCATCTGGAAAACCGGAACGACGCGGTCGCCGTCACCGCGCCGATCGCATAGGTCCCGTCGGGGCGCGGGGCGGCGGCCGGCGAACAGTGGAAGTTGACCGTGCTTTCGGCCGGCAGGTCCAGCGGCAGGTCCGCGCCGTCTTCGACCACCTTTTTGTAGATGCCCTCGCGGCCGGTATAGACAACCCCGTCCAGGTAGACGACATCCCCCAGCTTCAGCGACCGGAGCGCGGTCTCGTCCGGGTTCGTGCTCAGGCTGACTTTCTTGAACTTTCCATGATCGGCCATTCGACCGTCTCCCGGCGTTGATAGGGGGTAAACCACTGCGGATCGGTCCGGTATTCCACGGCGCCGTCGGCATGGATGCGGGCACAGGCGCGCCGCGAGGACAGGCAAAAAGCGTGCACGCTCATCTGCATGGCGCCGGTGTGGCAGTAGCCCACCTCGATGTGGGTGTCGATCACCATGGACTTGCCGACGAATCCCATTGCGCCCATGCCGATGGAGTTGCCCAGTTCCGTCAGCTCTTGTTCCAGTGCTGCGATCTTCTGGCCGGGGTTGCGGTCGCCGACGATGCGCAGGCAGGCGGCGCGTTTGCCGTGCACCATGCAGGTGTCCTTCGACCCGCCCAGCCCGATCCCGATGATTGCGGGCTGGCAGGCAAGCCCGCGCTTGCCGAAGGCGACGAGGGAATCCAGGAAGAACCGCTTGATCCCCTGGATGCCGTCGCTGGGGAACAACATCCGGTAGTCCGTCCCAAACAGGCCGCCCTTGTGCACGGTCGTCAGGTCCAGCCATTCACCCTCCGGCTCGAAGGCATATTCGATCTCGGGTGCGGCGATGCCCACGTTGTTGTCGTGATCGGTCCGCCACAGCGGATGCACCCGGTTGGGGCGCAGCGGTATGGCGGCGGTCGCATCGGCCGTGGCGCCGCGCAACGCCGCCTCCAGGGCGACAGGGCCGCCTTCGATCCGCGCGTCGTTGCCCATCTTGACGTACCAGCGCGGGCATCCCGTGTCGCCGCACATGGCCCGGCGGTCTTCCTTCGCCGCCTCGTAATTCTCCAGCATCGCCTGCAGCACGAAAGATGAGAGGTCGCCATCCTCCGCAGCCGCGGCGGTTTTCAGGCCCGCAAGATAGTCGTTGGGGATTTCGATGGCGGCCTTTTCCATCAGCGTTTCCGCCGTCGCCTTGATGGTGTCGATGGGGATCATGGCCGTTTCCTTAAGTCTGTCGGGCGCTTTGGGCGGGCAAGGCCGCGTCGATCAGGGACTCGCCCGGCCGGACAATCGTGAAATCCACAGGCGACCGTTCGACGGTGAGCGTGTCGCCTTGGCGGCGCACGACGGTGAAGTAAGACGTGTGAAGATCGCCCTCGTCCGGGAAGTCCTCGCGGAAATGGGCACCCCGGGAATTCTCCCGCGCCTGCGCGGCCTGGGCGATCGCCTCGGACACCTCGATCAGGCTCTGGAGGTTCATCCAGTCGTGCCAGGTGAGGTTGAACACCATGTCGTCGGCGGCAAGGCCCGTTTCCAGAAGTTCGGCCTTGAGGTCCCGGACCTGCCGCAGGCCGCGGTCCAGCCCGACCACGGTCCGCATGATGCCCACATCGTCCCACATGACGTCCATCAGCCGGTCCCGCATCGCATGAAGATCACCCGGCTTTTTCGAGAAGGGGTGCCGGGCCCGGGCGATCTCGTCTTCGATGACGGCCTCGTCCGGCTCCCTGTGGGCGCCTATGTTGGCCGCCTCCGCGCCCATGACGTCGCCGGCGATGTCGCCGAAAACCGTTGAGTTGGCGACGCCGTTGCCGCCCTGGCGGTTTGCGCCGTGCGCGCCCCCGGCATCCTCGCCAGCGACGAACAGGCCGGGCAGGGCGGTTCGGGTGTCGGGATCGCAGACCACGCCGCCCATGAAATAGTGTGCCGTCGGCACCACCTCGACCCGGCCGGCGGCAAGGTCGAAGCCGCAATCGGCGCAGCGCTTGACCATGCCGGCGAACTGCGTGCGCACATTCTCCGGCCCCAGGTGCCCCATGGACAGATAGACACCGCCGTTGGGCGTGGTGTTGCCCTTGCGCATCTGGTCGTAGATGGCCCGGCTGACCACGTCGCGGGTCGCGCGCTCGCCCTAGGACGCATAGTCCGCCATGAACCGGCTTCCATCGCCGCCCAGCAGGTAGCCGCCGGCACCGCGCAGGCCTTCTTCCAGGACGGTCCCGGTCATCCGTGTCTCCGCGCCGCCCAACAGCCCGGTCGGGTGGAACTGCACCATCTCCAGGTCCCTGAGCGCCAGACCGCGCCGCAGCGCCATGGAAAGCCCGTCCATGCTCTTGTCGCCGGACGGCGTGTGGTACTTGTACATGGTCGGCCCGCCGCCGGTCGCCAGCAGCACCGCCTTGGCCCGGACGAACCGGAAGACCCCCCGGCGCATGTCGACCAGCAGCACCCCGGCCAGCGCCTCGCCCTGCCGGTCCGGGATCAGGGCCAGCGCGCGGTGTTCTTCCAGGCGTTCGACCGGCGCGGACAGCACCTGCTCCATCAGCCGGTTGATGATTTCGATCCCCGTCAGGTCGCCCTTGTGCACCGTGTGGTCGAAAGTCTGGCCGGCAAAGGCCTTGTGATGCAGCGACCCGTCCGGGTTGCGGTCAAAGAAACAGCCGATCTCGTTCTCCAACTCCCGCACCCGGACCACCGCCGTCTCGCAGAGCCTCCAGGCCATCTCCTGGTGCGGCAGCCACTTGCCGCCGGCGATGGTATCCATGAAATGACGTTCGACGGAATCGCCGGGCGCCAAGGACACGTTGTAGCCGCCCTGGACCATGCGCGTGCAGCCGCATTTTCCCATCAGCCCCTTGACCGCCAGCGTAATCTTGAGGTCGGGCGCGGTCTTGTGCGCATGCAGGGCCGCGAACAGGCCGGCACCGCCGCTGCCGAGAATGAGAATGTCGGTGTCGTGGCGTTCCAGCATGGCCCTAGAGCACGTTCAGCGAGAAGCCGCAGGCGACGAAGACCGAAACGGCGGTCGCCACGGCGGCATAGGTCTTCTGACGCGGCGACCAGGGCAGGAACTCCAGGGCCAGCAGCCGCAGGCCACCGAAGAGATGCACCGCAAGCATGAACACCAGGCCCGTTTCGGCCGCCTTGACCAACGGGGCTTCCGTCCAGTTCAGGAACCCGTCCAGCCGCGCCGCGTCGTTCAGGGCAAGCCCCAAAACCACAAAGTGAACCGGCAGGAACAGGGCCAGGCAGACGCCCGAGATCCGGTGCAGCATGAAGGCAAGCCACAAGGGGTGCTGGCGATGCGGGCGGATCATGGCAGCGTCACCGCGAGGACGGCGCGGCCGCCAAGGCCCAGCAACAACAGCCCCGTCGCGACGGCGAAGGCGCTGAGCGCCGCGCCGCGCAGCCCGAGGGTTTCGTGAACCACCGTGCGCAGCCCGATGGCGGCATGCACCGAGACGGCCAGCACGAACAGGCCGTAGTACAGGGCCCACCAGACGCTTCCCTGGGTGCGCCCGAGGATCTCGGCGGCGCTGAGGCCGCCCTGGAGCGCGTAGATCATCAGGGCAAGATGGCCGATGACCAGAGGGGCCATGACCAGGGCGCTGATCCGCTGGGCGAGATAGAGGTGGACGGCCTGCATGCGCCTAGATCTCGCCCTTCAGCGCGGCCCGTGCGGTGGCCCGCTTCAAGCCGGCGATCGACAGGGTCGGGTTCAGATCGTTCGGGCAATGGGCCTAACAGCCCTGTTGGGAGTGGCAGCTGTGACAGCCTCCGTCGCCGGAAACGGCCCGCAGGCGCGCCGCCCCGGCCCCGTCGCGTTCGTCATTGACCAGGGTCCAGGCGCGGTTGAGCGCCGCAGGGCACAGATAGGCGGGGTTCTGCGCGACCACGTCGCAGGCGGCATAGCAGACGGCACAATTGATACACTCGATCCCGGCGCTCGCCGCCTGGCGCTGCGGCGCGCTTGGCGGCACCGGTGCGACCGGGTCGTCCCGGCTCGCGGTCCCATGAAAGCGGCCTTCCGCCTGGATCCATTTGTCGAAGAAGGCGGCCATGTCGGTGGCCAGGTCCTTGATCACCGGCAGGTTGCGCAAGGGGGCGATCTCGATCCGCCCCCTGTCCAGCACCTTGCGCACGTGGGTGCGGCAGGTCCAGCGGGGCCTGCCGTTCACGGTCATGGCGCAGGACCCGCACATGCCCACCCGGCAGGCAAACCGGTAGGTCAGCCCCGGCTCCAGGTGGCGCTGGATCCAGGTGACCACGTCCAGGATGGTCTGGTTTTCCCGGTGCGGGACCCGATAGGGCACGAACCCGCCGCCGGCGGAATCGCCTCGCCAGACGGAGACCTCCATGGTCGTTTCCGCGTTCTGCACCCTACGCTCCCAGCCGGCCTTATTGCTGTTGCGTTCTCTGTGGCCTTTCGAGCCTGACTATAAGGAAAGACACCCCGCCGGGCGAAACGTTCCGGCCTATTCGAAGGCCAGGTCGACGCGGCCGAACGGGCCGAAATCGGCCGCGATGGTTGTGCCGGGCGGGCATTCGATGGGGCGGATGAAGGAGCCCGACAGGACGACATGCCCGGCCTCGATGGCCTGGCCGTACTGGGCCATGCGCCGGGCCAGCCAGACGACGCTTTCCACCGGGTCGTCGAGCACCCCCGCACCCAGACCGGTTTCCTCCACCGCGCCGTTGCGCGAGACGATGGCACCGACCCAGCGCAGGTCGAACGCATCGCCTGCGTGGCGTGCGTCGCCCAGAACCAGGCCGGCATTGGCGACGTTGTCCGAGATGGTGTCGAAGATCTTGCGGCTCTCGCCCGTGGCCGGATCGGTACGCTGGATGCGGGTGTCCAGGATCTCGATGCTGGGCGCGACGCAGTCGGTCGCAGCCAGAACATCGGCGCGGCTGACCGCGGTGCCGGCCAGCGGCTCTTTCATGACGAAGGCGATCTCCGCTTCGATTCGGGGTTGGATGAACCGGTCGGCCGGCACCGTGGCGCCGTGGTTGAACCACATGTCGTCGAACAGGATGCCGCTGTAGGGAATGTCGATGTTGAGCGCAGACTGCATCACCTTCGACGTCAGTCCGATCTTCCAGCCGATGGTCTTGCGCCCGGCGGCCAGCTTGCGTTTCGTCAGCGCGGCCTGGATGGCATAGGCATCGTCCATGTCCATCCCTGGATGCCTGAGCGACAACAGCCCGATCTGGCGGCGGTTCCGTTCGGCCTGAAACAGATCCTCCGCGGCCTGGGCGATTTCATTGGGCGCAAGGGGCATGGGGCTCTACACAGCATACCGTACCCGCAACCGCAAGGCGGGAAGGCGGGCTTTGCCGAAGCCCGGACAGGCGCATCGGGCCTTAGCGGCGCCCAGAAGCACCGGGAAGCCATCCGCTGTAAAGCGGATGGTCCGGCCCAACCGGCAGGGAGACCGGTGCACCGCTGCGCGCCGAGGCATAGACGGCAGTGACGAACTCCAAAGATCGGCGGCCGTCCTCCAGTGTCACCGCACGGCCTGGAACACCGTCAAGAGTGCCGGCGACCGCCGTGAACAGGCCTGCGAAGCCGCTCTTTTCCTCTGGCAGGTGGGCGGAGGACCTGATTGATGGACTCCTGCTCCAAGGGGGCACGGGCCGCGAAGGTCCATTCGTCCTCGGCCGGTGCATAGGGCGCGGTTCCGCTTTCGGCCGTCAGTCTTTCGAAGCAGAAGCGCAGGCGACTGGTGTCGGTGGCGGCGCCGAGGGTGACCGAGCTTGTGACAAGCGCGCCGCATTCCATCCGGATCGAAAGGGCTGCGCAATCGTCGACTTCGATGTCGTTCACGCGCGTAGTCAGAGCGGCATAGACCGAAGCAACCGGGCCCAGAATGAAGCTCAGCCAATCATGAATGTGGATCGCGTGGCCAAGCACGGCACCGCCCTGCTCGCCGGCCCAGGTGCCGCGCCACGCGACATCATAGTAGGCCGTTCCGCGGTTCCAGTGGGTTTCCAGCGATGCGACATAGGGCTTGCCTGTAATCCCGGCATCGATCAGCGCCCGAAGCGCAGCGGCGCCCCGCCCGAAACGGTACTGGAAGACCGGAAAGACCTGTCCGCCGGTTTGCATGGCGACCTCTTCAAGACGATCGGCGTCGCGCAAGCTGGTGACCAGCGGCTTTTCGCAGATGACGTGTTTGCCTGCCTGCAGCGCGTCGATGCAGGCGTCGAGATGCAAATGCGGCGGCAGACAGACATCGACGATGTCAATGGCGGGGTCGGCAAGCACCGCCGCGAGATCGGAAACCAGGATCGTATCCGGCGACTCCTCGATCAGTGGCGCGGCGCGCTCGGGGGCCAAATCACAGATCGTGTGCACTGCGAAGCGCTCTGGCAGCGCGCGATAGGCGCGGAAATGCGCAGCGCCGATGCCGGCGCCGATGATCGCGACATTGCGCGGATCAGGCACCGCCGGTCTCTTCCGCGATCCTCTGTGCCCGGATGGCGATTTCCATCGTCCGGAATGTGTGCGCCTGTCCAACCGCCGTTTCCGTGCGTTCGTGCACGTCGGCGATCAGGCGCGGGAAATAGGGCAAGGAAACGTCGGCGCAGTCGATCCGGACGTTTTCTGTGCCGTTGACCAGGTAGAGATTGTCCGTGCGGTGCGGCTGGCCGATATCCGTGTATTTGCGAAGTTCGATCGACCCTTCATCTCCCAATAGGAAGAGCCGTCCGTCACCCCAGGTCGGCAGACCGTCGGGCGTGAACCAGTCCACCCGCACGTAGCCGTGGCCCCGGTCGCCGACCAGGGTCATCTCCCCGTAGTCCTGGAACTCCGGATACTCGGGCCGCGTCGTGTTTTCGACCAGCGCATGGGCGATCGTCACCTCGGTCGAGCCGGTAAAATGCAGGAACTGGTCGATCTGGTGCGAGCCGATATCGCACAAGACGCCACCGTAGCGCGCGCTGGAAATACCAGTCGGGCCTGGTGCGCAGGTTCTGCTTGTGGGGCCCCAGGCTGACAGTCTGGATCACCCGGCCGATGGCACCGGCCGCCACCAGCTCCTCGGCCTTGGCCACTGACGCCACTTCGAAGCGTTCGGAGAAATTCACCGTCCAGATGCGTCCTGTGCGCGCCTGCACCGCGCGCAGGTCGGCGAGCTGGTCCAGCGTGGTGCAGCCCGGTTTGTCCACCATCACGTCCTTGCCCGCTTCCATCGCCTCCACGGCAAGCGCGGCACGGTCGGCAGGGACGGCCGCGATCAGAACCATGTCGATTGATGGATCGTCGAGGATGCGGCGCCGGTCATCGACCCTTTCCAGGGACGCGTGGACCTCGCGGAACTCGTTCTCTGTCACCGCCGAGCCATCGGTCCACCACAGCTCGCAGGTGCAGCCCTCGCGCAGCATGTTTCCCAGCATTCCGAAGATATGCCCGTGGTCGATGCCCAGGATCCCGAGTTTCAAACCCTGTGCCATTCTCATTCACCGTCCATTTGCTTTACCGCGCATCGCGCGCCGGTCTTGCCCGATTCCTCGATCGCCTCGATCAGTGCGTGGGCCGGCAAGGTCGATCGGCCGGCGGCAAGCGGCGCGCGGCCCGTGGCAAGGGAATCCCTGAAATCCTCGATCATCATCCGATGCCAGTCCGAAGTGAAGGCCATCGGATCGGCGCCGGTGCCGCTGGCGGCGGCCGCGCAGATGGTCTCGCTACGTCCGTCCTGCCAATCGAGCATCAGGAGGTTCGACTGCAGCCGGGCGGAACCGTTCTCGTAGTGCAGGATGATCTCCTCCGTGCGGCCGGGGAAACTGGCGGTCGAGGCAAACAGCGTGCCCACCGCGCCGCCGGCGAACTGCAGGCCCGCGCTGACGAAGTCCTCCGATTCCATGCGGTGAAACCCGGTGGTGGCGGACAACGCGACGACTTCCGCAACTGGGCCGGTGAACTACAACGCAAGATCGATGGTGTGGATTGCCTGGCTGATCAACACGCCGCCGCCGTCGCGTTCATAGCTGCCGCGGCCCGGCTCGTCGTAGTAGGACTGAGCGCGCCACCAGGGCACGGAGATCTCCACGGCCCGCAGCGCACCAAAACCTCCGCCCTGCTGCCGTTCGACCAGGGCGCGGACCGAGGGGCGAATGCGGTGTTGCAGCATGATGCCAAGGGGCACGCCGTGGGCTTCGCAGGTCTCGCAAAGCCCGATGGCGGCGGCAAGCGTCCGTTCGACGGGCTTTTCCATGAGGATCGGCTTGCCGGCGGCCGCCAGCGTCTCGACGATGTCGGTGCGCGCATTTGGCGGCGTCGTCAAGAGGACGAAATCGACCGCCGGATCCTCGGCAACCTCCCGCACCGACCCGTAGGCCCGCTTGTCCGCGCCAATCATGTGTTTTGCCAGGAACGCGGCACCGGAACCCGGAGACCGCCCCAGGGCGCCGGTCAGTTCGACGTGACCGGCAAGGTCGGCAAGGGCCTGGGCGTAGGTGGCGCTGACCATGCCGACGCCGATCAATGCCGCCCCGGTCGGATTTGCATCGGCCGTGCTCATTGGCGGTCGCCCTTGGTTTGGCCACGGTGTTGGTTTTCGATACGCGATCGGGAGCCTAGGTTTCGCCGCGCAAACCTGTCAATAGAACCGCACCTCAAAGCCGCCGTTGCAGGAAATCGAGCACGGCGCGCCGCATCGCGGGCGTTTCCTGATGCCCGCTTGCCGGCTCGACATGGAACCCCAGCATATCCTGGGCGTGTTTTGCGGCGTAGGCCTCGGTCAGTTCGGTGCGGGCGCGCTCAAAGCAATCGGGTGGGGTACTCCAGTCCTTCATGCCGGCGCAGACCAGGTGCGCGCGCGGTGCCGCAAGTCCGGCGAGCCTGCCCGTTGACGTTGTCCGGAGCAGCCCTGGAACGGTCATGTAGTGGCCGTGTCCGTCGTGGCTGCCGGTGCGGATCAGGCAGTCGAGATCGGCGAAACAGCACATGCTGACGGCGGCCTTGATCCTGGGATCCAGCGCGGCGAGCCACCAGGCATGGGTGCCGCCCATCGAAAACCACATCGTGCCGATCCTGTCCGGATCGATCCCGGGGGCATTTGACAGATAGTCGATCCCGGCGACCTGCTCGGCCAGCATCCGGCCGAAGAGCGTGCGCCCGTGCCAGAGACAGGCCTTGGAGGCGGCGGATTCTTCTTCGGTCGCAGGCGCCCCGAAACAGGGCATCTCCAGGCACAGCACCGCCGCGCCCAGACCGATCAGGTCGGCGGCATAGGGCGACTGCAGGGAAGCGCGGCCCTCGAGCAGTTCCTTGCGGCCGATTTCGTATCGCGCGCCATGGGCATGGCAACAGAGGACGGCGGGGGCGGCCGCGGCATCCGGCGGAGGCTGGACGAAGAAGGCGGGCACAGGCTCGCCATCGTCGCCGTGGAACAGCAGGCCCTCCACCAGGCGTTCGGCGCATGTGCGGGTTTCGCGCCTCTCCGCGACCTTGAGGGTCAGCGAACCGACCTCTCCGCCCAGCAATGCCTTGACCTTGTCGCGTCGTTCCATCGCGCTACCGTGCCGATTTGGAAGGGACCCGCCTAGGGCCCAACTTTCGTTCTTGCCAGCAACGTGGAGACAGACTTGGTCCAGGCGATTGCGTTTGCGCGCGCAGCGATCGCTTCTTTCGGCTGCAGGTTGACCAGTTCCGGCGCATGAACGCGGAGCATGCCGGCGCCGGTCCAAGGCGCGCGCACATCGACCGAACTCATCTCGGACGCGTAGACCTCCCGCACCGTCGGGCCGCCGGTGGGGTCCGGCAGGACCCGCATCGTGTAGAACGTGGCGAAGGCGGGAACGTCCTCCGGGAAGTCCCCCGCGCGTTCCACGGCGATCTCCAGCTCAAAGACCGGTCGGCCCAGTCGGGAGACCTTGGCTGCGAGAACGTCACCGGCCTTGATGCCGTCGAAGGGGTCGGGCGGCGTCAGCCACATCTCCGCAGCCACCTGCGGCCAACCGAACATCTCCCGTCCGACGGCGATTTCGGCGTCGGAATCGCAATAGAGGAAAGGGCCGTAGTAGCCGGCCTTGCCGTCATGACAGGCGGCGACGGCGACCACCGCTTCGCGCACGATGCAGCGATCGGGGTGTCGGACGGCGTAGTCGACACCGAGACCGATATCGCACAGCAGGTCGTGGACCGTGAACCGTACCAGCCCGTCGCCCAAGGGCTCCAACGGCGGCGGGACCAGGGCAGCACCGCGTCCATGTCGCAGGGCGCGAGAACCGTGACGGACCGGCCCCTGAAGTGCCAGGGCGGGGGACCGTACAGCGAGGCCGCACCGGTTGGGTCCAGCGGCGCGGCAAAGCCGGCCAAGCTTCCTTGCTCCGCGTCGTCCGCCATTGCGCACTCCCTTTCGCAAAACCCGATGGTAACGCCGCATGTGATCACGGGGGAACAAAATGGACGCGGCCCGTCTTCGTGAAGACCTGTTGTACGGCTTCCATATTCTGGACCGGGAAGGCCAGAACAGCGGCATTGCCGGCCATTTGACGGCTAGGATGCCGGGAACGGACAGCCTTCTGGCGCACAGCTACGGCCTGGGGTTCGAAGAGGTGCGGGCGGACACGATCCGGCATGCCGATTTCGACCTGAACACACTGGACGGCGGCAGGGTCAATCCGTCCCTTGCATTCCATGTCGCGATCTACCGCGCCCGTCCCGATGTGAATGCGGTCCTGCACACCCATGCGCCGGCCGGCATCGCCCTCGGTGCCGCCGGCGGCCGGTTCGTGCCCGTCTACCAAAGCGCGCTGATGCTGCTGGACGATGTCGCCTTCTACGATCGTTATGACGGCATCATCGAAACGCCCGAGGTCGGTGCGCGTATGGCCGAAGCGATGGGCGACCTTTCGGTCCTGCACCTGAAGAACCACGGCGTCGTGGTTGCCGCACCGTCTATTCGCGAAGCCGTCATCGCCGCCCTCATCTTCGAGGAAAACTGCGCGATCCAGTTGCGCGCCATGGCGGCCGGCATACTCGACAGCTTTCCTGCCGCCGAGGCCGCACAGGCGCGCGCGTTTCTGCGGTCCGAACCTGTCATCGACCTGCGCTGGGCGTACCTTTCGCGCCGTGCCGCGGCCGGCCTCCCGTTTCTGCCGCCACCTCCGGCGCTGGCCTGAGTGCGGCCATGGACGACATGACCATCGAGGAATTTACGGTCCTGACCCGGCGTCTGGGCCTTGATCCGGCAGACTTCGACATCGCCGAACTGTACCAGGCGCACCGCCGGCTGCGCGTGCTGATGGCACGGCTGGAACCGACAGGCCGCGATCCTGACGCTGAGGCGCTTGCCGTGTTCGATCCCACAAAGGCGTTGTGAGGTGACGGAGATCCACACGCTTTCAGTGGCGGAACTCGCGGATCGCATTGCATCCCGCGCGCTGTGTTCGGTCGAGATCACGGCGGCCTTGATCCGGCGGATCGAGGACCTCGATCACACATATCGCGCCTTCATCACGCCCACTTTCGAACGTGCCATGGAGATGGCCGCCGCGGCGGACGGGGAGATCGCCGAGGGCCGGTACCGCGGGCCGTTGCACGGCATCCCCGTTGCCCTGAAGGACGCCTACGATACGGCCGGCATCCGCACGACCGTCTGTTCGCGCCTGATGGCCGACCGGATCCCGGACCGGGACGCCCACGCATGGGAACGCCTTAAGGCAGCCGGTGCTGTGCTGCTGGGCAAGCTGGAATGTACCGAGCTTTGTCTCGGCGGGCCTTCCGATGACGGCCTCGTCCCGCACAGCCGAAACCCCTGGGACGTTGAGCGCTATGCCGGCGGGTCTTCGAGCGGCGCTGGCGTGGCCTTGGCGACCGGCATGGTCCCGGCGGCGCTGGGTTCGGACACCGGCGGCTCGATCCGGATCCCCGCGGCCTTCTGTGGCGTTGCCGGCCTCAAGCCGACATATGGACTGGTCAGTCTGCGCGGACTTTTTCCGCTTAGCGGGTCACTGGACCATGCGGGGCCGATGGCCCGCACCGCGGAAGATTGCGCGTTGCTGCTGGATGCGGTTGCCGGCCATGATCCGCTCAGCGCATCCAGTGCCGATGCCGTGCCGCCGCGGGCGGCTTCGGCGCTCGGCGAACGGCTGGACGGCATCAGGGTCGGGTATGTCCGGAACTTCGCCGATGCGGAAGGCGTCACGGCCGAGGCGCGTACGGCGACGGAACACGCTTTGTAGGTGCTGCGGGAACTCGGCGCGGACGTGCGCGAGCAGCCGCTGCCCGACCTCTGGGACTTCACGGTCTGCAATTCGACGATCATGATGGCCGAGGCCTTCGCCATCCATGCTGAGGCCTTCAAGGCCCGTGCCGCAGAGGTCTCGCGTTTGACCCGCGCCAGGATCGGGCTCGGCGCTTATATCTCGGCGACCGAACATATCCGCGCGCAGAAGACGCGGCGGCTGCTGGCGCGAGCCACCCGGGATGCGATGGAGGACCTCGACGTGCTGGTCTATCCGGCAATGCTTGGCGATCCCCCGAAGACGGCCGACATCAAGCCGTTTTATTTCCTGAACGTGCCGTTGATCACCGCTCCGGCCAACGTCGCCGGCGTGCCGGCCGCCGCGGTCAGGTGCGGGCACTCCGGCGCCGGGATGCCTCTGTCGTTTCATGTCACCGGACGGCTGTTCGGCGACGCGACCGTGCTGCGGGTCGCGCATGCCTACGAGGCGGCGACGCCGGCATTTGCGAAGCTTGCGGTGGCGTAGGTCCGAAACGAGGGAGGCGGGAAATGGTGCGGCGCGGCTTTGTGGATTTCGTGAACGGGCAGGTGCACTACCGCCATGCGGGCGATCCTGGCCTGCCGCCGCTTCTCATGCTGCACGCATCGCCGGGCTCTTCCCGCCAGCTGGAACCGCTGGTCGCCGCCATGGGCGAAACCCACCGGGTGATTGCGCCGGACACGCTGGGCAACGGCGATTCCATGCCGCCGGAAGGCGCGCAGCCCGAGATCGCGGACTATGCCGAAGCCGTCCTCGGCGTCATGGATCGCCTGGAAATCGAGACGGCGGACTTCTACGGCACCCATACCGGCGCCCGCATCGCCACGCACATCTGCCTGGCCCGTCCCGAACGGATCCGGAAGGTCATCCTCGACGGTTTCGGTCTTTACACGCCGGACGACCTGGAGGAGATCCTTGCGGTCTATGCCCCGGAAAAGGCGCCCGACCAGATGGGCCTGCACATCATGTGGGCCTGGCACTTCTGCCGCGACCAGTTCATCTATTTTCCCTGGTTCAAGAAGGACAAGGAGCATCGCGTTCCGCTGGACCTGCCGGATGCGGAGACCCTGCATGTGCGGTTCGTCGAGATTGCCAAGGCGCTGACCACCTATCACAAGTCCTATCGCGCGGCGTTTCGCTATTCCATGCGGGACAATGTTCCGAAGATTACCCAGACGGCGATGATCACCTTTGCGGAAACGGACATGGTCCGCGCGGTGTTCGACGAGGCGAAGGCCCTGCTGCCCGACGCACGAACTCAGGTGTTGCCCGGAATTCGGAGCCCTGAGACCCTCGCGGTGACGGCCGCGGCCTTCCGCTCATTCCTCCTGGGCTGAACGCGCGTCCGCCGGCTGGCGGAGCGCCTCGAACACCCTGCCGACGAACTGGTCGCGTTCGGCCTGCAGGTCCGGGTCGAAGGCGGCGGGCTCGATCGGCGCATCCAGCGCCGCCAGGTCCGCGCCGGTCTCCTCAAGAATCGATTCAAGGGCCCGTTGGCGGTCGCGGATCTCGAAGACCTCGGTTGCCAGGGCAACGACCACCCGCATCAGGTCGGCCTTCGAAACATCATGGACGTAGTCCGTCGGACGCGCCATCGCCTAGGCCTCCGGTTTCCGGCCCATGGCGACGTGGTAGGAGAACTTGCCCATATAGTTGCCCTTGGCGCCGCCCCATTCGGAGTAGGCCTCGATCATCTCGGCCTCTAGCCCCGCGTCCTTCAGCGCGCCCAGAAGATCCATCTCGTGATAGGCACGCCAGAACGGCTCGCCGTTGTGGAGGGTGTCCCAGTCCATCAGATAGGCGCTCAGCGGATCGAGGCTGTCGTAGCTGGGCAGTTCCAGGTTGCAGAACAAGCCGCCCGGCGCCAGCACCCGCGCCGCTTCGCCGACGATGTTCAGGACCGCCTTGATCGGAACCTCGTGCAACAGCAGCATGCAATAGACCAGATCGAAGGACCCGTCCTCGAAGTCCAGGGCCTCGGCGTTCATCTGCCTGAAATGGATCGGGCGCCGGTGTTCCGCGGCGCGATGGCGCGCGTATTTCAGCATCGGCGCCGACAGGTCGATGCCGTAGTGCTCGGCCTGGGGCAGGGCATCGACGATGGGGTACGACTTGTAGGCCGGACCGCAGCCAAGATAGAGGACCCGCTTGAAGTCCTTTTCGGGCAACACCGAGACGAGCGCGCGCCCCATTTCGTCGCCGGTCTTGCCGTAGCGGTGCATGGTGTAGGTTGCCACGCCCAGTTCGTAGACCGGTCCCGCCAGCGTGTCCCGGTGGTAGTTGCCCGGCTGCAGGTGGAACTCGCTGGCGTCGTAGTAACGCGGCATCTCCAGCGTCGGGTCGAGTGTCATCGACCCCGGGGCGTCGCACGGCCGGTCCAGCTCCGCTTCGATCTCGGCGCGCCGCGCTTCAAGGCCGCTGATGGTCTCGCGCCACATGGATTCCTGGCTCAGGCGCTGCAGGCCCCGCGAGGACTGATAGAGCGGGTCATGCTCCAGGCGGTCCGCCATGAATGTCCGGTCCCGCAGCTGTTCCTCGCCGGGCTTGCGCGCTTGTGCCCATCCATCGAACTCGTCGCGCAGCGCGGGCACCACCTGGGAGGCGACGAAGCTCTTCAGTCCCTCGACCATGTCCAACCGGGCCTGATGGGGCCGCGTGAGTTTCAAATCCATGCTAAAGCCTTCCGTTTCCGTGCTTTTATCGGGCAACCGCCGGCCGCAGCGACCGGGTCTCACGATACAATATGTATAGGCCGCTGCCGACGATCAGAGCCATGCCGGCCGCGTCGCGCCCGTACGGCCATTCCCCGAACAGCCACAGCCCCAGGATCAGTGCCCAGAACAGCCGGAAGTAGTCCAGCGCCCCGACCATCATCGAGGACGCGAAGCGGTAGGCCAGCGCCACAAAAACGTGGATGCCGACCGCGATCGCGCCAAGAAGCAGGATCCATGGCGCCGTGTCGAGCGACAGCAGGCGGGCGTCGAGCGCGTAGAGCGCGGCGAACACCACCGCACCAGCAGCGCCGAAGTAATAGATCACGGCGAAGTTGGAGCTTTGCGGCGGCATCCGCCGCACCGAGAGGTTCATCGCCGCGGCCAGGATCGAGCCCAGGACGACGACCAGCATGTCTGGGGAAAGGCCGTCGGCACCGGGCCTGAGCACGATCAGGGTCCCGGCAAACCCCAGCACGGTCGCGGCCATGCTGCGCCAGCCCGGCCGGTCGCCGTAGAGCAGCCAGGCGAAGAACAGGGCGAAGATCGGCGTGGTGAAGTTGATCGACGTCACCGTCGCCAGCGGCAACGTCCGCAGGGCGTAATAGAAGCAGGCCATCGACGAGATGCCGAAGACGGCGTGGACCAGATGCGCTCGCCTGTCCGCCTTGCGGATCGCGCGTCGGTTCGCCGGCGAGATGAGGAACGGTGTCAGGACGGCCACCACCAGAAGCGAGCGATAGGCCAGCATTTCCACCGTCGAGACGTCCATCTCGGTCAGCTTCTTGATGGCGACACCCATCAGCGGGATCAGCAGGGTGTTCAGCATCATGGCCGACACCCCGACCACCGGCCGGGCCTCCAGGACGCCTGAGCCTGCCCTCATGTCTCGCCGTCGGGCCGCCAGAACGGCTTCATCGCCTTCACGTTTTCCAGAAGGCTCTCGTCGAAAGGTTCCAGTGCGTAGCCCAGGGGCTGCGGCGGCCGGTTTTCGTAGCCGGTCAGCCGTGCGATGACGTCGCGGATTCCGGGATCGGTGTAGTGGGCGTTGTAGGCCGCCGTCAGCAGGCGTTCGAAGTTCTCGGGGTCTTCGGATTCGAAGCGGGCCAGGGCCGCGTCCATTGCGTCCGCCGTCTGCTCGTCGGTGAAAACGCCGCCCAGGCGCTCCAGTGCGGCGGACAGCGCCTCGTCGCCGCCGGCCGCGTCCAGCAGCAGGGCGCGGGTCCGGGGCGCAAGCCCGTGCTGCCCGGCCGCCGGCCAGTCGATACCATCGCCCGGCAGGAGGCGGTCAAGGACCCGCGCCAGCAGAACCTACTGCTCGCTCATGCCGCTGCCCGCGGACGTGCCCCGTGCCGCGCCAGCAACCGGTCCGCCGCGCGCAGGGCGACGGCCTGGATCGTCGGCGTCGGGTTGACGGCGGCCGAAGTGGGGAAGACGCCGCCGTCGATGACCGAGAGGTTCGGCACGGCATGGGAAATACCCGCATCGTCGACGATGCTGCCGTCACCCGGCCGGCCCATGCGCACGGTGCCCAACAGATGGAAGCCGGCATTCCGGGCGAGCGGGGTCACCGCGATTGTGCTGGCCCCGGCTGTCGCCAGCACTGTGCGCGCCTTTTCGATACCGTAGGCCATCATCGCCTTGGTGTTTTCGCCCAGCCGGTAGTGCATGCGGGGCACCGGCATGCCCCAGCGGTCCCGGTCGTCCGGATGCAGGTCGATCCGGTTCTCCGCTTCCGGCAGATCCTCGCAGGTCACCGTCAGGCTGACGGTGCGGCCGAAGCTTTGCCGGAAGGCGCGATGATGGTTCCGGCCCCAGGGCAACCGGCCAGCATAACCCCCCAGCGCGGTTGTCAGGGGCCCCTGTCCCCGCAGGGCCTGGGGCTGGAAGCCGCGGACATACCCGCGCGACCGGTCGGTTTCGACGAACTGCTGCGAATAGAAGGCGCAGGCGAAGGCGCCGCGGTAGCTGTGCAGATCCTCGTCGAAGCGGCCGGTGACGATGGCGGTCGGGTGCAGCATCAGGTTGCGCCCCAGTCCGGGACCCAGCGCCTCCGACAGCATCGGGTTCGTCAACAGGAGGCGTGCCGTGCCCAGTCCATTGCAGGCCAGCACCAGGTGGCCGCAGCCGATCGTCCGGCGGTTTCCGTTCCGGTCGATCATGGTCACGCCCGTGACCCGTTACCGGGCGGCGTCAACCTCGATGCCGGTGACGACGGTTTCGGTAACCAGCCGCACGCCCCGCTTCAGCGTGTCCGGCCAATAGGTGATGTCGGTGCTGGCGCGGGCGTGCCGGCTGCAGCCGACGCCGCATGGGCCGCAATTGTTGCACCCCGCGCGCCCGCCGCCCACAGGCGCGCTCAAGATCGCGGAGTCCGACGGCCACCAGTGCCAGCCCAGCCGGTCGAACGCGGCGGCAAGCCGTGTGGTCGCGGCGTCCAGCGGCAGTGGCGGACACGCCCGCGTCCGGCGCGGTGGGTTGGCGGGATCGCCCGCCAGGCCCGAAACGCCCATAACCCGGTCGTTGATGTCGTAGTAGGGCTCCAGGTCCCGGTAGCTGATTGGCCAGTCCGCGCCCACGCCGTCCAGCGACCGCACGCGGAAGTCCGACGGCCGCAGGCGCGGGAAATGCGCGCCCCACCGGACGGTGCTGCCGCCCACCGCCGTAAAGAAGGACGGCTTGATCGCGCTCTTCGCATCGTCGACGGGATGGTCCGCAGGCCCGCGGCGGATGTTCGGGTTGCCGTGGAAAGAGGTCTGCAAGGCCAGTTCCCAACCATCGGACAGGCTGGGGCTGTTGCGCTGGTCGACCCAGCCGCCCCGTTCGATGCAGACCACCTTCAGGCCGCTGCCTGCAAGCCGCCACGCAAAGGCGGCACCCGCCGCACCGGCGCCGACGATGACGATGTCGGCGGTTTCGTTCACTCTTCCGGGACGTCCAGGTCGACCCAGCCTTCGCCCTTCTTCATCTGGTCGATCACCCGGCAGGCAGTGCCGCCATGAAGGCGGCCTCGTAGACCTCCTTCCAGGTTGCCCCGTTCTGGACCGCCCGTACCGCCGCCCACTCGATGCCCTCGCGGTCGCCCTTGACTGCCGTCGTGACGCCGACCAGCACCAGGAAGCGGGCCTTCAGATCCATTGGGCGGCCTTCGGCATCACCGAACAGCGTGTAGGACGCCAGATCGCCGTAACGCCGCAGCATCTCGGGATCCAGTTCCGCCAGATACTCGTGAAACGGCAGCGTGTAGCCGCGCACAGCGCGGATCTTGTCGAGTTCGGCCTTGCCTTCGGGTGTCATGGGAGCCTCCCTGTGTTTTCGTTGACGGTTTCGGTGTCGCGCCGGTTTCAAATCCTCCGCGCGATGAGTTCCCCTTCGCGGATCGCGTCATTGACGCGGCGGGGTGCCATGGCGTCGCCGATCAGGTGGCAGGCCGGCGCACCGTCACGGGCCGTCAGCCCGTGGTAGAGCGAGTCGTTCGCGGCGGCGCCGATCATCAGGACGACCTGGTCGATATCCCGAAGATCCTCGGTTTCGCCGGTATAGAGGTCGCGGACGGTGACCGACGTGGGCGTGATCGTCGTCAGCTCGCGGTCGACCAGAAATCGGACTCCCGCCCTGCGCAGCATGCCGTGCACCTTGCCACAGTCCCGGCTTGAGGCCAGGTCCGGGGAGGGTTGTCCCAGTTGCGTGACGAAGGTGACGTCGGCACCGCCGCGGACCAGATACTCCGCCGTCACCGCCGCCTGGCGTCCGCCCATGGTGTCGAACAGGACCGCCTTCTTGCCGACCGGCCCGTCCGACCCGAGCAGATCCATGTAGCTCAGCACATGCGGCAGGTCCGCACCCGGCAATGGCGGGCCGTCCCATTTTTCCGGCCGCAGCATGGTCCAGCCGTGGCGCAAGCCGGTCGATCCGGTGGCGAAGACGATGTCGTCGTAACCGGCCCGTTCCAGGTCGTCCATGCCGACCTCCGCGCCTAGGCGAATGTCGATGGCCTCTTCGGCGACCCTGGCCGCCAGCCAGTCCACGATGCCGACCAGTTCCCGCCGGCTTTCCGCCTTCGCCCACCAGCGCACCTGTCCGCCCAGTTCGGTCCGCCGTTCGAAAAGGGTATCCCGGTGGCCGCGCCGCGCGAGCGTCCAGGCCGCCCGCAGCCCCGCCGGCCCGCCGCCGACCACCGCGACCTGCTTAGCCTGCGGTGCCGGTTCCGGTGCGTCTTCCTCCAGTTCGCCTTCCGCGCCTGCCGACGGGTTGTGGATGCAGGCGATGGGCGCCTGGGCAAAGATCGTCGACATGCACCAGTTCGCCCCGACGCAGGGGCGGATCCGTGCGGCGTGTCCGTCCCGTGCCTTTGCGCCCCAGTTGGGGTCCGCGAAGAGGGCGCGCGCCATGCCGACGAAGTCGCATTTGCCCTCGCTGAGGAACCGTTCGGCCTCGGCCGGCTCCACGATGCGGCCGACGCCGACCACCGGCACCGTGACGGCCTGCTTGACCTGCCTGGTCGCGGCAAGCTGGTAGCCATGTTCTTCCGGCGAGGTCGGGTAGATCAGCATCCGGTCGATGTAGGTACCGTGGCTGACGGACAGATAGTCGATCAGCCCCGTCTCCTGGAAACGGCGGGCCAGGTCGGCCCATTCGTCCGGCCGCAACCCGCCCTCATGCCCGTCGTCGGAATTGATGCGCATGCCCATGATCATGTCCGGGCCGATCTCGGCGCGGGTTGCTTCCAGGATCTCGATCACGATGCGCATGCGGTTCTCGATCGATCCGCCGAAGGCGTCGGTCCGGTGGTTGGTCGCCGGCGACAGGAACTGGTTCAGGATATAGCCGTGCGACATGCCGTGGACCTCGACGCCGTCCAGCCCGCCTTCCTTCGAATAACGCGCGGACAGCCGATAGCCTTCGATGATCTCGTCGATGTCCTTCGCTGTCATGACGTGCGGCATCTCGCGGTAGACGCCGCAGGGAATCGAGGACGGCGCCCAGACCGGTAGGCCGTTGGCGACGCTGTTGGTTTGGCGCCCGCGATGCCAGGGCTGCGACAAGAGCAGCGTATCGAATTCGTGCACGGCGTCCGCCAGCCTGCGGTACTGCGCGGCCATGCGCTGATCGAACGCAAAGGCCTTGCCCTTGTAAGGCTGGGTCGTCGGGTGAACCGCCATCGCCTCCATCGTGATCACCGCCGCGCCGCCCTTGGCGCGCGCCCGGTAGTAGGCGATGTGGGCATCGGTGAAGAGATGGTCCTTGACCAAGAGCGTGGCGTGCGCCGTCATCCAGATCCTGTTGCGCGCCGTCTTCGGCCCCAGCCGGATCGGGCTGAACAAAGTCGGGAACGCCCCGCTGCCTTCCCCGGCGGTCATGCGGCCCCCCGCGTTCCGATCACGTTGCCGCCGTCGGCGATGCGCAGGCAGGATGCCAGATGGCCGCCGCCGATCGCCACCTGTCCCGGTTCGGTGGTTTTGCAGTCGGCAATCGTCACCGGGCAGCGGGTGTGAAACGCGCAGCCGGACGGCATGTTGATCGGTGACGGCACCTCGCCCTCCAGGACATGGCGCGCGATCCGAACCGTCGGGTCGGCGGGCAGGTGCGCGGACAGCAGTGACTGCGTGTAGGGATGGGCGGGCCGGTCGAACAGCGCGCCCGCCGCCGCCTGTTCGACGATCCGGCCGAGATACAGCACCACGATGCGGTCGCTGATCAGTTGAATGGTTCCCAGGTCGTGCGAAATAAACAGCATCGCGGCCTTGGTCTGGGACCGGATCTCCGTCAGCACTTCGAGGATCCCGGCGCGCACCGAAAGGTCCAGCGAACTGGTCGGCTCGTCGAGAACGATCAGCTTGGGGTTGGTCGCGATCGCGCGGGCAATACAGACCCGCTGCAGCTGTCCGCCGGACAGGTCGCTGGGATAGCGTTTCAGGAATTCCGGGCTCAGGTGGACCCGGCGGGCCAGTGCCTCGGTCCTGTCGCGCCGTTCGCTGCGCGGCATGTCCTCGTGCAGCAACAGCGGTTCGGCGATCAGGTTGCCGACCTTCATGCGCGGGTTGAGCGCACTCCAGGGATCCTGAAACACGATCTGCATGTCCCGGCGCAGTGCCCGGGTCGACTTGGCCGGGAGATGGGTGATGTCCTGGCCGTCGAACACGATCTTGCCTGCGGTCGGCTCGGTCAGGCGGAGCATGGCCCGTCCGACCGTGGACTTGCCGGAACCACTTTCGCCGACCATGCCGAGCGTCTCTCCCGGCAGGATTGCGAAGCTGACGCCGTTGACCGCGTTCACCATCTGCCCGGAGCGGCCCACCGGGAAGTGCTTGACCAGTCCGGAGACTTCGATCGTCGGTGCCGCAGCCATGTTCATGCCACGGCGTCGGCTTCGGTCGGGGAGAGGGCGCTGTCAGGCAAGCCGGCGGCGAAATGACACCGGGCCCTGTGCCCCTTGGTGATCTCGATGTCGGGCGGCGGCTCGGCGCAAACCTCCTGGGCATAACGGCAGCGGTCGCGGTGATGGCAGCCGCTCGGCAGGTTGTAGAGGTCGGGCGGCGCCCCGCCCAGTGTCGCGGACTGGCCGATCTTCAGGCGCTCGGGCGTGGCCGCGATCAGGTTACGGGTATAGGGGTGCGACGGGTTGGCGAAGATGTCGGCGACCGGTCCGATCTCCACAATGCCGCCGGCGAACATCACGGCGACCCGTTCGCAGTAGTGCGCAACGATCCCAAGGTCGTGCGTGATGACGATCGCCGCCATGTTGAACTGGGCGACCAGGTCCCGCAACAGGTCCAGGATTTGCGCCTGCACGGTGACGTCCAGGCCTGTCGTCGGCTCGTCGGCGATCAGGAGTTTCGGCGCATTCATCAACGCCATCGCGATCAGCACGCGCTGGGCCATGCCACCCGACAGTTCGTGCGGCCAGGCGCCGGCCCGTCGTGCCGGGTCGGGGATGCCGACCGCCTCCATCATTTCCAGCGCGCGTTTCCGCGCATCCGCCTGGGAAACCCGGTTGTGGGCCTGGTGGATCCGGACCAGCTGGTCGCCGATCCGCGTCAGCGGGTCCAGCGAGGTTCGCGGGTTCTGAACCACCATGGCGATCGCATTGCCGCGCAGCCGGTTCAGCGCGTCGGGATCCATCTCCAGAAGGCTCTGGCCATCGAAGACGACCTCGCCGCCGCCGACCCGGGCTGGCGGGCGCAACAGCCCGCAGATGGACTGTGCCGTCAGGGATTTTCCGGCACCGGTCTCTCCGACCAGGCCGACAACCTCGCCGGCGGAAACCGAGAACGAGACGTCGTTCAGCGCCTCGGCCACGCGTACCCGGTTGTCGATGTCTCGGGAGATGAAGTGCGTTCTGAGGTCCTTGACCTCAAGGATCGTCATTTCACCGCCTTGCGCCGAGGGTTCAGGAGCTCCTGCATCCCGTCGCCGAACATGTTCAGGCCGAAAACCAGGAAAATCAGCGCGATGCCGGGGAACACGCCGACCCACCACTGGCCGGTGATCATGAACTCCGCCCCCTGGCGGATCATCGCACCCCATTCGGGCGTCGGCGCCTGGATGCCGACGCCCAGAAAGGCAAGCGTGGCGCTGATCCTGACCGCCCATGCGGCGCGCACGGCGGTCTGCGCCATCGCCCCCTGAATCGCGTTGGGCAGCAGGTGGAAGAACATGATCCGCCAGGTCGGGTTGCCAACCGCAACCGCTGACTCGACAAAGACGGACGAGCGAAGCGCCAGTACCTCGGACCGGACGACGCGGGCGAACACCGGCGAGTCCAGGAAACCCAGCACCAGGACCACGTTGAGCAGCGATTGCCCCGTCGCAGCGACCACCGCCAGCGCCAGGATGATGGACGGGAACACGCGCAGTCCGTCGAAGAACCGCATCAGGACTTCGTCCAGCATCCCGCCGCGATAGCCGGCGAACAGGCCGACCGGAATCCCGATCGCGAGCGCCAGCAGCACCGCCGGGATGGCGATGCCGAAACCGAACCGCGAGCCGTAGATGACCCGCGAGAAAACGTCCATGCCGTTTCCGTCCGTTCCCAGCCAGTGATCGGCCGACGGCGGCTCGAGCACGCGCTGGGCGTAGGCCAGTTCCGGATCGTGCGGCATCAGCGTGTCGGCGAACACCGCGAGAAAGCCGAAGAACAGGATGATCAACAGTCCCGACGTCGCGGTCGGGCTGAGCCGGGCGATCCCGATCGTACGGTTGACGAACGAGAAGGGCCTGCTGTCCGGCCCTGCTTCGACGCGCGCGGTTGCAACCTGGTCGGCCATCACTGCAGCTCCGCCCTGGGTTCAATAAGGAAGACCACGAAGTCGATAACCAGGAACACGATGACCGAGAACAAGGCGAGGCTCAGCACGTAGCCCTGCACCGCCGTGAAGTCGCCTCGGACGATCGTGTTCAGGCCGTACTGCCCCAGGCCGCCCCAGGCGAACACATACTCGATCAGCGACATGGTCCCGACCAGGCCGGTGACCTCCGTGCCCACGAACGTCAGGACTGGCGTGGCGCTGTTCTTCAGCACCACCTTGCGCACGATCTGGGCGGGCAGGCCCGACGCCCGGGCATAACGGATGGCGTCGGACGACAGGACTTCCAGTGCGATGGCACGCGTGTGCTTGATGATCGGCGCGGCCGAGACGATCGCCAGGCAGACCACCGGCAGCACCATATGAGAAAGCGCCGAGCGCAGGGCCTGCCAGTTGCCGGTCAGCAGGGCGTCGATGGCATAGGACCCGGTGACGAAGTCCGGCGGGCTGACCATCAGACTGATCCTGCCGATGCCCGGCGGCGCCCAGCGCAGCAGATAGAAGAAGACGAACAGCATCACGAGCCCAAGCCAGTAGGTCGGGATCGAAAAGCCGAACAGGGAAAGGATGCGGCTGACCTGGTCGAACCGGCCGTCCGGCCGGAAGGCCGCACGCAATCCGACCGGGATGCCGACCAGCGCGCCGATGCCGACGCCCCAAAGCAGCAGCTCCAGGGAGATGACCGCGCGCTCGAGGATGTCGTCCAGCACCGGCCTGTTCGAAAGCCAGGACTCGCCCAGATCGCCCTGGACAACCTTGCCGGCATAGATCGCAATCTGCGTCCAGATCGGCTTGTCGAGGCCAAGCTCCGCGCGGATCAGGTCGAACTCCTCCGCCGTCGCGGTCGGTCCGGCAAGGCGCCCGACCGGATCCAGCCCGCCGATCCGGATCAGCATGAAGGTCACGAAGACGATCCCGACCAACAGCGGGATCACCATCAGCATGCGTCGAAGGAAGAACCTACCGAAGCTCACGGCCAGACCTCAGGGCGAAGTGTGATCCGCCGTCGGGAAGCCCAGGAAGGACTTCCCGACGGCCGCCATCATAGCAGGATCAGTTCCCGGTGAGCTCCTTCCAGCGCTCGTGCTCGTCCGGATAGTGGACCCAGCCCGATATGTTCGGCGCCATTGCCTCGAACGTCGCTGGATAGGTGGTCAGGATCCACGGGGCATCCTGGACCCACAGCATCTGCGCCTCGTCCATCATCGCAAGACGCTTCTTCGCGTCCAGCTCCTCGCGGGCCATGTCGATCAGCTCATCGACCCGCGCGTTGCTGTAGGCGGCGCGGTTCGACACGCCCTTCGAATGCGAGATCAGTTACATCGTGTAAACCGGATCAAGCACGATCGGGCCGTCCTCCCAGGTAAAGAAGCACATGCTCATTTCCTTGGGCGAGCCCTTCGCGCGCATTTCGGAGGTGGTGACCCGGGTCGGCTTCACGTTGACGCCGATCCGCTTCAGCTGGTCTGCAATCTGGATCGCAATCGGCTCCTGGTGCCAGAAGGCGTCGGCATAGAGCAGCGGGATCTCCTCCGTGATGCCGTCGGGATAGCCGGCTTCCGCCAGCAGCGCCTCGGCCTTCTCCGGATCGTAGTCGTAGGTGTAGTGGTCAGGGTTGTAGCCGTCGACGATCGGCGGGACGATCGACTTGGCAAGGTCGGCGGACCCGGCGAACACGGCGGCGTTCAGCGCATCCGTGTCGACGCCGTAGTTGAAGGCCTGCCGGACCTTTGGATCGTCGAACGGCTCGCATTTCGGGTTCATCCGCGCCGACGCGATCGAACGACCGGAGGCACGGTCGACCCGCACGTTCGGGTCCTTCTGAAGGTCCACCGCCTTCTGGATCGACGGCCGGTCGATCAGCTGGACCTGGCCGGTCTTCAAAAGAGTGACTCGGCTCGCCTCCGACGGGATCTCCTTATAGATCACGCGGGTGAAGTAGGGCTGGTCCAGGAAATAGTTTGGGTTGGCGACGAACACCGCCTGATCGTCGGCCCGCAGGCTGTCCAGATGGTAGGCGCCGAACCCGGCCGTGTTGGATTCCATCCATTTCAGTCCCCAGGGGTCGTCGTCGGTCGCGTGTTTCTTGACCTCCGTCGAGTCGTAGATCCCCGGCACGTAAAGCGTCAGGGCCTTCAGGAAGATCGAGCTTGGCGCCGACAGGGTGAACTCGACCTCGTACTGGGATTTGGCCTTCACGCCGGTGACGTTGGAGACGCGCGCGATGAAATTGCCCGTGCGTTTCTGGGCGAAGGACTTGGCCCAGCTCCATTCTACATCGTCGGCCGTCAGCTCGTTGCCCCAGGGGCTCGTGATGCCCTCGCGCAGTTTGAAGACCCAGGTCTTGCCGTCTTCGGACACCGTCCAGCTCTCGGCCAGGTGCGGTTCGACAGAGGCGGGGTCGTTGACACGACGGCCATCGACCTCTTTCTTGCCGTAGACGACCAGGCCCTCATAGACCTGGACCACGACGTTCTGGGTGTGCGCCTTCAAGGCATCGCCGTCGAAGCCCTCAGGCACCTGGGGCGACGCAACGATCAGCGTGTTGGCCGATGCGGCCCCCGCTGCCAGCAGCAAACCGGCGGCAAAGGCGGTTCCCGCCAGGCCTCTCTTTCCATATTCCCAAAAACGCATCGTGAATCTCTCCCTGTTTCGTTGATTGAAGTCCTTCTTGGCTATCCAGCCATATCTTACGCCCCTGCGGGCTTTGGGTTGAAGAACGGAACCCGATAAGCGTCATTCACTTCCGAAAGAATGTCGACAACCCGGTATTGGGCGGCGATCGACCGGCTGTGCGTTGGATCCTCAATCTCGTAGCGCCAAGTCGTGCCGAACCCGAGGGCCTTGTCGACGCTGACGATGGTGCCGCCAAAGACGGTGAAATCACGATCAGGCACGCCGCCGACGCGTTCGCTAAGCGTGCTCACCATGTCCTCGGGGCGCAGGAAGGCGGAAACGCCGACCTCCTGGTAAAGCCGCCCGTCCACCCAGCTGCGCAGGATGCAGTCGTCCCAGCTTTCGCGGATTTCCTCGTATGGCCACAGGACCGGGCCCAGATGGTTCGGGCAGGCTTGCTTGCTGCCGGGAATCGACACGGTTTCCAGGGCGCGATCGGTGTGGTCGCTGCCGACGCCGACATAGAGCTGGTCGGCCACGTGAATCACGATTTCCACCTCGCCCGACGTGCGGTCGGTCTGGACGTAGACCTCGTCATCCTGCACCAGCGCCGCGACGCCGATCGGGTAGATTCGCGGCGCCGGCACGTCGAACGCGATGTGAATGCCGGATTTCGCGACCTCTTGCTGATGCGCCACCGCGGTCTCGGGATTGCGGGTGGCCGAGCCGAAATTGTACAGCCGCTTGACCTCGACAGTTGCGTCCCGCGGCGCGCCATGCGGCGGTTCGACCCGCACCGTGAACCGTCCGCTCATGCCAGCTCCTCCAGGTCGAGCGCCACCGGGTCGACGCCCGCGCCCACATGACGGCGCCACATCCAGATCCGTTTGAGAATGCGCCCTTCGTGTGCGCCGGGCGAAAAGGCCTCCCGGCCGTGCAGCATTGCCAGGTTGTTGATCACAAGAACCTCGCCCGGCTGCAGGCGGTGGCGAAAGCACAGGTCCGGACGTTCGATGATCTCGTCCAGGACATCCAACGCCTCGCGCTGCAGGGCATTCAGCGGCGTGCCGGCCATTTCCATGCCCGGCTCGATCATCACCCGCGCGTAGTGGATGCGAAGCTCGCCATGACTGAATTCCAGGATCGGCTTCTGGATGGTCGGTCCGCGCGACGGCCAGACATGCAGCTGCGGGGCGCGAAAATGATACCGGTCGAAATAGATCGGCAGCAGGTCGGGCCGTTCCCGCACGATCGTGTCGAAGATGGTTCGCGCCGAGATGACCGTGCTTTCCCCGCCTTCGCCCGCGGCGCCGTAACACAGAAGACCGATGTAACAGGGCGGTCGCGGTTCCAGACAGCCGTTGTCGGAGTGCTTGGCGGATCGTCTTGCGCTGGCGCCGATCCGGGTGGGGTCGGTGTTGGCGGCCCCCTTGTCCGCCACGGTGAACAGCCGGCGGTCGGTGTTGATGCCCTGGCGCATGGGCCGGCCGAGGTAGTTGCACAGTCCCCAGGCGATGATCTCCGCGTCCGGTTCGGAGAAAGACGATGGATCGAGGCCGCGCAGAATGGCAAGGCCGGACCCCTGGTCGAGCTGTTCCTGGATCGGGCGGACACCTGTGGCGAAGGACGGCACCCGGAAGTCCTCCTGCTCGACGGTGTCCACGGTCAAGCCGTTGCAGCGGGCGAACTGCAAACAGCGTTCGATCTCCGCGAGGGCGTCCTTCCGAAGGTCATGGAAAAGCTTGGCACCCCCAAGGCTTGCATGCGTCCAGGCGCGTGCCGGTGGCTCGCTTGCCGGCAGCTTGGGGATGCCCCGCGCAAACAGCGCGGCGTCACCGGTCAGGTCCGGTGTTGGTCTGTGCACTTCCCGCATCGATCGCAGCACCATGCCCCGCTCTGGAGGAATAACGTTATAATGTTATAACAACCGGTGCAATGCGAGAAGGATATGTCTAAGCTGGAGACTGCATTCACGACGGTCCCGCCGCTCGGGACCGAGCACAGCGAAGGTGTCGCGAAACGAAAATGACCGATCGTCTTACCGCTGACGGCCTGACACCGCTGAAACATCGCGGCCTGCAACGGCAAAGCCCGTTTCACCACCAGGTGTTCCTGGTTTTGCGCGACAAGATCCAGTCTGGCGCCTGGCCCGAAGGGAAGGTCATCCCCAGCGAGGCGAAACTTGCCGAGGCCTTCTCGGTATCCCGCATCACGGTGCGCCAGGCGGTCAACAGGCTGGCCGAAATCGGCCTGGTCGGCCGCAAGCAGGGCCGCGGCACCTGGGTTCTGCCCAACAAGGCGGAACCGGTCATGCGCATGGACGCCTCGTCCATCATCGAAGGGCTTTTCGAGATCGGCTGGTCGACCACGGTGCGGTTGTTGGAGCATCAGACCATCTCCGCGCCGGCGCATATCGCCGAGGCGCTGGATCTGGAAGCCGGCGCGCCCGTGTTGCGGACCGTGCGCGTGCGCTCATCCTCGGGCGAAACCTTCTCGCACATCGTTTCCTACATGCAGGTGGAGACTGCGCGGAATTTCACCGAAGAACAGCTCACGCACGGTTCGTTCGTCGAAATCCTGGAAACCCAGGGCCTGCGCCTGGCCCGCGCCCGCCAGAGCATTTCGGCCGGGCTGGCCGATCCCGGTCTTGCGGAGGCGTTGGGAATCGATATCGGCTCGCCGCTGTTGACGGCCAAGCGCGTGATGATCGATGAGACCGGTCGCAAGGTTCAGTACATCGAGGCCAGCTACCGCCCGGATCGTTTCCAGTATTGGATCGACCTCGACCGGGTCAATTCGGGCGGCGGTAAGGGGCGCGCCTCCGTGGTCAGCGGCGCCGGCCGGGTCGAACCGCCGGACGATGCAAGCGTTGCGGAATGACGGCGCTGGGCGGGAAAACGGCCGTCGTCACCGGCGCATCGACCGGCATCGGCCGGGCGATCGCGGAGCGTTATGCCGCTGAAGGTGCCGCGGTCGCGCTGTTGGATCGGGATATCGGATCCGCCGAGACGTTGGCGGCCGACTTCGCGGACCGCGGTGCCGCGGCCACGGCGACCCAGGTCGACGTGGCGGATGTGGAATCCGTCTCGCGGGGCTTCGCCACGGTGATTGCCCGGTTGGGCCGGATCGACGTCCTGGTCAACAACGCCGCGGCGCGGACGCCCGCGGCGACGATCGATGAACTGCCTTTGGAAGAATGGCACAGGGCACTGGCGGTCAACCTGACCGGGGTTTTCCTGTGCTGCCGCGAGGCGATCCCGCACATGCGCCGCGCCGGCGGCGGTGCGATCATCAATGTTGCCTCCCAGCTGGGCCAGGTGGCCGTGGCGGGCCGCGCCGCCTACTGCGCCACCAAGGGCGCGGTCATCCAGCTGACCCGCGCGCTGGCCCTGGACCACGCGCAGGACGGCATCCGGGTCAACAGCCTGTCGCCGGGCGCGGTGCTGACCGAACGGCTGACGGCCAAGTTCGGCACGGACGAGGACGCGACCCGGGCATTGGCGCCGCGCCACCCGATCGGCCGGCTGGGGCAGGCCGACGAGATCGCGGGCGGGGCGGTCTTTCTGGCTTCGGATGACGCCAGCTTCATGACCGGGTCCGACCTGGTCATCGACGGCGGCTATACTGCGCAATGACACCGCTATCGGTCGGCGCGGGTTGCGTGGATGTGGTCCGCCGCGCGCAGGGCCAGCGCCTGCAGCGTGTTTGTCGGGTTGACGGCGGCGGCGGTAACGAACGCGCTGCCGTCGATGACGAACAGGCCGGGGACATCGTGGCTTTCGTTCCACCGGTTCACCACCGAGGTTTCCGGATCGTCGCCCATCCGCGCGGTGCCCATCAGGTGAAACCCGGCGTCGCGGACCAGCGGCATCTCGATTGTCTCGATCGCGCCGGCCGCGGTCATAGCCTCGTGCGCCCGGGCGAGACCGAAGTCCAGCGCCTTTCGGGTCTCGTTGCCGACCCGATAGATCATCTTCGGTGCCGGCAGGCCGTCGCTGTCGGTCAGCGTTTCGCTCAGTTCGACCCGGTTCTCCGGGTGCGGCAGGTCGTCGGCACAGATCGAAAGGCTGTAGGACCGGTCGAAGACCCTGACGAAACGGTCGTGGTGTTCTGCGCCCCACGGCAGGCGCTGTCCCAGCGCGCCCGACGCCACCAGGGCCGGACCCGGCGTCCCCAGTCCCTGCAGCTTGATTCCGCGGACGAATCCCCGCCTGCGATCCGTCTCGTAGAAATGGTGGCTGACCAGGGACCCGGCGGTGATTCCGCGATGGCCGGCCACGGGCATGTCGAACAGGCCGGTCACCCGTGCCAGCGGGTGCAGCATCAGCCGCCGTCCCACCAGGCCGCTGCGGTTCGCCAGCCCGTCCGGTTGCCCGGCGCTGGCCGACAGCTTGAGCAGGCGGGGCGTCCCGACCCCGTTCGCGGCCAGCAGCACCGCCGGTGCCGAGAGCCTCGTCTCGGCGCCCGATCGGTCGCGGTAGACCACACCGGCGGCGCGGCCGTTCGGGCCCGCAAGGACCTGCGAGACCCTGGCCCCGGTTACCAGCCGGGCCCCCCGGCGCAGGGCTTCGGGCCAGTAGGCGGTGTCTGCGGCGCCCTTGGCCCGGCGCGGGCAATGCAACTCGCACGGCCCGCAGTTGTTGCAGACCTCGTTAGCGGTGTAGCCATGTCCGGTGTGGACCGACAGGTCCGCCGGCCACCAGGACCAGCCGCGCTTTCCGAAGGCCGCCGCCAGGAGCCTCGCCCCGGGCGCAAGGCCGACCGCGTCGGTCCGGGTGGACTCCGCGGCAGGATAGGCCGGGTTGCCGGCCAGCCCGGCGACGCCCATCATGGTCTCGTTCAGGTCGTAATAGGGCGCGAGTTCCGCATAACCCAGCGGCCAGTCGTCGCCGACGCCGTCCAGGGTGGCCATGCGGAAGTCCGAGGGGTGAAACCGGGGGATATGGCACGACCACATGACCGTGCTGCCGCCGACGCCGTTGAACATCAACGGCCTTATTGGGCAGTCCGTATCGTCGACGGGGTAGTCGGCGGCGCCGCGCCGGACGTTCGGATTCGGGTGCCAGTCCGCCTGACGGCGCAATTCCCAGTCGGGCGACGCGGAAGGCGAGCGGGAAGGGTCGGTCCAGTCACCCTGTTCCAGACAGATGACGTTGAACCCATGGCCGGCCAGGCGCCAGGCGGCGGCCGCACCCGCGGCACCGGCGCCAATCACGATGACGTCGCAGGTTCGATCCGCCATGCTTGGCATTGAAACGGAAAACGGCGCCGGCAACCATGGACTTTGAGTTTTCCCATGAGCAAAAGCTGCTGCTGGACAGCGTCGACGCCTTCATGGCCCGACATCTTCCGCCGGCCGAGGTCCGCGCCCGCGATGCGGCGGCCGATCCCCCGGATCACCTGTTGCCCCTGATGGGCGAGGCCGGCTTCCTGGGCCTGCCGGTGCCGGAGGAACAGGGCGGCAGCGGCGGCGACTGGCGGACAATGGCGCTGGTACAGGAGCGGCTTGGTTATCATGCGACGATTGCCGCGGTTCTGTTCAACCGGGTGACCTGCTTCGGGATCATGACTTTGCTGACGTCGGGGTCGGCCCGGCAGCAGGCCGAATTCCTCGAGGCGTTGATTGCCGGCCGCGCCAGTTTTGCCCTGGCATTGAGCGAGCCGAACGCCGGCAGCGATGCCGGCGGCATCACCAGCCGGGCACGCAAAACGGATGCCGGCTGGCGCATCAACGGACGCAAGACCTGGATCAGCGGTGCCGCCGCGGCCACGCGGATGGTTGTCGCCTGCCGAACCGGCGAGGCGCCGCGCGGGCATCAGGGCGTGACGTTGTTTCTGGTCGACCCCGACGCGCCGGGCGTATCGATGACCCTGCTGGACAAGGTCGGGAACCGTTGTTCGTTGAGTTACGACATCGGGTTCGATGACGTCGTGGTCCCGGATGATGCGGTTGTGGGTGTTGTGGACCGGGGTTTCGACGCGTTGCGCCGCACGTTGTTCTATGCGCGGTGCGGACTTTCGGCGGCGGTGGTGGGCACCGCCCAGGCGGCGGTCGACCTGGCGCTCGAACATGCGCGGACCCGGCACCAGTTCGGCCGACCGATCGGCAGCTTCCAGGCAATCGCCCACCGGCTTGCCCGGATGCAGACCGAGGTGGACCAGGCGCGCCTCTTGACCTATCGCCTGGCCTGGCTGATCGATACCGGGCGGCCCTGCGATCGAGAGGCGGCCCAGGCGAAATGGTCGGCCACCGAGACGTTGAAGCGGGTCAGCGAGGACGGGTTGCAGATCATGGCCAGCGCCGGCTACGCGGCGGACAGCGACATGCAGCGTTACTGGCGTGACGCCCGGCTTTATACGTTCGGCGAGGGGGCGAGCGATATACAACTGGACCTGATTGCCCGGGATATGGGCGTCGGCGAGAGGGCGGCACCGTGAGCGCCAACAGCAAGAACTTCGACATCCTGGCGATCGATACGGTCGTCAACCCTCACACGCCCGAGATCGTCAAGATGCGGCCGTCCTGGTCGGGCACGTTCCATCGCGAGAAGTTCGGCCGCGACGACAGCGTGCTGACCGGCTACGGCTACGACGAGATGCTGGCGATGATGGACGCCGCGGGCACCGAACGGGCATTCCTGATGGCGAACAAGACCGGTCAGCTTGGCCTGCCTGGAAGCTGGCACCTGCACTACTAGATGATCGCCGACGCGGTGAAGGCTCATCCCGGCCGGTTCCATGGCCTTGCCGGCATCGATCCGACCGAAGGCATGGACGGAGTCCGCGCGCTGGAACGGGCGGTGAAGGAACTGGGCTTCATCGGCGCCCATCTCTATCCGCACTGGTTCGAACTTCCGCCCGATCACGCTCGCTATTACCCGTTCTATGCCAAGTGCGTTGAGCTCGACATCCCGATCCCGCTGCAGGTCGGCCAGTCGCTGGTCTATTCGAAGGAACGGCCGCTGCGCAGCGTCGGCCGCCCGATCACGCTTGATGCCGTCGCCTGCGACTTCCCCGAGCTGAAGCTTGTGGGCATCCATATCGGTATTCCATGGACCGACGAGATGATCGCGATGGCGTGGAAACACGAAAACGTGTTCATCGTCGCCGACGCCCATGCGCCCAAGTACTGGCCCGAGAGTTTCGTGCGTTTCATCGACAGCTACGGCCGCCACAAGGTCATGTACGGAACCGATTTCCCCGTTCTGACGTTCGAGCGCTATCGCTGCGAGGTCGACGCGCTGCCGCTGCGGCCCGAATCGCGCAAGCTGTTCCTCAGGGACAACGCCATCCGCGTGTTCGGACTGGAGCGCTTATGTGGGTTCCGGCGCGCCGATGATCCCCGACCTTCCATTCCGGCCGCGCGCCGAGATCGAGGCCGTGCAGGAGCGGAAGTTCGCGGAGATGCTGGACCTCTGTTTCACGCACCATCCCTACTACCGGCGGGTCTTCTCGGAACGTGGCATCCGCCGGGCAGACATCAGGAGCCTGGCCGACATCGGCTTGATCCCGGTGATAGAAAAATCGGTCTATGCGGCGGCACCGGAAGACTTCCGGTTGGAAACCGAAGGTTTGGAGGACGAGGCCCGCGTCACTTGGGACGTCATGCACACCACCGGCACCAGCGGCGGCACGCCGACACCGTTTCATTCCACCGCGCACGACTTCTATGCGATCTTGACCGCCAACCGGCGCGCGCTTGAGATCCGCGGTGCGCGTCCAGGCGATATTGTCGCCAATCTGTGCCCGATGACGCTTTACCCCTATGGTGCCTACCACCGCACGATCGCAGCCGCGAATGCAATGAAGCTGCCGGTGGTCAGCCCCATGCCGGGCCGCCCATCGCCCCGCTTTCACTGGTCTGCAGACTTAGACGAAGTTGTTGAGACGGTGGCGCGGTCGCGGTGCACGATCCTGTGGGGCGTCGCCAGCTATGTCAGGCGGGTTCTGATGCATGCGCAAACGGTCGGCGCCGACTTCTCGTCGGTGCGCCTGGCATTCGTCACCGGCGAAGCGGTCAGCGAAGACCTGCGCCGGGACATGACCGAGCGCATGGCGGCGCTGGGCGCAGTCGACCCCGCCGTCAACGTTTCCTACGCGGCAACCGAGATGCAGGTGGGCACGGTGGAGTGCCGCCAGCTCAGCGGCTTTCACAACCCGCGCCCGATCAGTTCTATTTCGAGGTGGTCGATCCGGAAAGCCGGGAACCGTTGCCGCGCGGCCAGCGTGGCTTGGCTGTGTTGACCCATCTCGACCGGCGCGGCACGGTCCTTTTGCGATACGCGCTGGGCGATCTGACGGCGCAGAGCCACGCGCAGTGTCCACACTGCGGCGCCTGGACCGACCGGTTTACCGAGCTGCCGTCGCGGGCGGACGACCTGATCAAGGTCCGCGGCATGTTGATCAACCCGGCTGTCATCGCCGAGGCCGTGTTGCGCAACGGGCATGTCGACGAGTATCAGGTCGTCATCGACCGCGAGGACGAAGGAGACGCCCTGTCCATGGACCGGATGGTTCTGCGGATCGCGCTGGCCTCCGGGACGTCCGAACGGTCGGTCGCCGCAGCGTTGGTGGAGGAGGTGAAACGCGCAACCGGCGTGCGACCCGAGATCGAGACGGTTTCCATCACGGACATCTTCGATCCGGACCGGTCGCTGAAATCGAGGCGGATGATCGATCGTCGACAGCGGGAGGCAACGGAATGACAACGGAAAGACCGCTGTGCATCGTCGGCGCGTCGGGCGGCATCGGGGCCGCAATTGCCCGGCGGGCGGCGTTGGAGTACTACACACCGCTGATCCTGATGGACCGCAATGAAGATGCGCTGCAGGATTTGGCCCGGGAGACCGGCGGCATTGCCGTTCCGGTCGACATCGCCGACGAAACCGCCGTCTTGGCTGCCTTCGCAAGGGCGCGGGCCGCGGCGGGCGGGCTGTATGGCCTGGTGCTCGCGGCCGGTGTGGTCGACAACGGCAAGCTGGCGGATCTGGACCTTCGTCAATGGACTGCCATTCTGACCGTCAACCTGACGGGGCCGTTTTTGTGCTGTCTGGCGGCGAAGGACTGGCTGGTCGATGGCGGCCGGATCGTGACGCTGGGTTCGCTGGCCGGGCGGACAGGCGGTGTCATCACCGGCACGGCCTATGCTGCATCCAAGGGCGGCGTCGAGTCGCTCACCAAGTCGATGGCCCAGGAGCTTGCGCCGCGGGCCATCACCGTCAATTGCGTCGCGCCGGGCGCCGTCGAAACGCCGATGCTGGCCGCCCATCCGCCGGAACGCAAGGCTGCCATGTCGGCCGCGACGCCCCTGAAACGCATGGCGACACCGGACGAGATCGCAGCGGCGGTTTCCTATCTGCTGGGACCGGACGCCGGCTTCACCACCGGTGCCGTCCTGGCCGTCAATGGCGGGCTGCGGATGGACTGACGGGAGAAGACCGGTGACCGAAGGCCCGCACCCGACCTATCCGAACGTCTTCCGGCCGATCCGCATCGGCGGGACGGAGATCCGCAACCGGATCTTCGTGCCGGCCCACACCACCAGTTTTGGCGAGAACAACCTCCCCAGCGACCGGCATCTTGCCTACCACCGGGGCGCGTGCGGCGGGCGGGGCGGGGCTGATCATCTTCGAAGGGATCCGGGTTCACCGCTCCAGCCTGGGGCGCCAGCAAGGCGTCAACGGCTACGAGCGCGAGGCGATCCACCGTTTCCGGGAGGTCACGCGGGCCGTGCAGGGCGAGGGGGGCCGATTGTTCGGCCAGATCATCCATCTCGGCCGGCATATCGACGGCAACTTCACCCGAACCCCCTCCTGGAGTGCGTCGGCCATTCCCTGGACGGCGACGGCGCCCGCGCCGCACCCGATGACCGTCGACGAGATCGCCATGGTGGTCGGGGCCCACGCGGAGGTGGCGGTCAATCTGCTGGAGGCGGGCCTTGACGGGATCGAGCTGCAGATGGCGCACGGTCACCTGCTGCAGCAGTTCCTGTCGCCGGTGTCCAAACGGCGGACCGACGATTACGGCGGATCGCCGGAAAACCGGATGCGCTTTGCGCTGGAAACCCTGGCGGCGGTGCGCCAGGCGATGGGACCGGACCAGACTTTGGGCATCCGGATCAGTGCCGACGAGTTTCTGGAAGGCGGTCTCACGCTGGAGGACATGACGGGAATCGTCCGGCAGCTTGTCGACGCGGTCCAGGTGGACTTCGTCAACGTTTCCCACTCGGCGTATCACGGCAGCTATACGGTCTCCACCCAGATCGCCGACATGGCCTTTTCGCTGGCGGAGTTCCAGCCGTTGACGCGCCGGATCAAGGGGGCATTGGATGGTGCCCGGCGCCGGCCCACCGTGATGACCGTCTGCAAATACCAGGAAGTCGCCCAGGCCGAGGCGATGCTGGCGGCGGGCGATACCGACATGGTGGGCATGGCGCGCGCCCACATCGCCGACCCGGACATTGTCGCCAAGGCCCGCGACGGCCGCGAGGACGAGACGACGCCCTGCATTGGATGCAACCAGGGCTGTGCCGGCTTCCTGGCGCTGAACCTCGCCATCACGTGCCTGACCAACCCGCGTGCCGGCAAGGAGCGCACCTGGCCTTTGCCGGAGGACGACCGCACCGACACGTCGAAGCGCGTGCTGGTCGTTGGCGGCGGCCCTGCGGGCATGGAGGCGGCCTGGGTTGCTGCGGCGCGGGGCCACGACGTGACCCTGTGGGAACGGTCCGACCGGCTCGGCGGTCAGCTCGCCTGGCTGGAGAAGATGCCGCTGCGACAGGAGTTCTCCAAGCTGCTCGCGTCGCAAGAACGCCGATTGGAACGCACCGGCGTCGAGGTTCGGCTGGGGATGGACGCAACGGCCGAAGCCATCGGCGGGCATGCGGCCGATGCGGTCGTTTTCGCGACCGGCGGCCGACCTGCCGGCCAGACGCTTGCCGGCGGCGGCACGGCGCTGACGCTGCAGGAGGCGCTGTCCGGTCCGTACGGGCTGGGCCAGCATGTGGTCCTGGTCGTTGCCTTGGGCACGTGGTCGGTCGTCAGTGTGGCGGAGTTCCTGGCCGATCTCGGCAAGACCGTGACCCTGGTGGCGCTCACCGGCGCCCCCGGCTGGACCATCAGCATGTACAGCGTGTTTGCTATGCGCGCGCGTCTGAAACAGAAGAAGGTCCGTGTGATCGCCGGCCATGCGCTCGACGACCATGTCAACGGGATGGCCCAGCTGACCGCCCTGTCTTTGGACGAAGCCGGCCCGACGGTCCGCGCCGACAGCGTGATCGCCCCGCTGCATGGCTCGGCAGACGATGCCTTGCGCGTTGCCTTTGCAGCAACCTCAACGTCGGCCCGCATTCTCAGTGCCGGCGACTGTCAGTCGCCGCGCACCGCCCTGGAGGCCGTCTACGAAGGTCACGAGGCCGGCCGGATGGTTTGAAGGTGCCGCGCGCCTTTTGTCCTTAGGAGGGAAGAACCGGAATGCCTGTTATCACGGTCACGCTGATCGAAGGATATGACGCGGCGACGCGCCGGAATCTCTCCGAACGCCTCACCGATGCGGCCCGCGCCGCGATCGGCGCGCCGCTCGACGGCATCACCGTGGTGATCACCGAGGTTCCGGCGGAAAACTACATGCGCGGCCGCACGGGCCGCACGCCGGGCACGCCGCCCGCCTCGCCCAGCTCGATCGTGCGTGCATACCTTGCGGCCATGGAAAGCCGGGACCTGGAGGAGGCTTCGGCCTATCTTGCCGACGGCTTCACCATGACCTTTCCGGGCGGTGCTGTGTTTTCAAGGCCGGAGGAGCTGGTCGACTGGGCCAAGGCCCGCTACCGCAGCGTCGCCAAGACCTATGACGGGTTCGACGAAGCCGAAAGTGCAGCCGGCAGCATCGTCTACTGCTTCGGCACCTTGTTCGGCGAATGGCCCGACGGCACCGCCTTCGACGGCATCCGTTTCGTCGACCGCTTTGCCGTCCGCGACGGCAAGATCACCGACCAACGGGTCTGGAACGACCTGGCGGAGGTCAGAAGCGGCCGGCAGTAGACAGGCCGCGCGCCGGCACCCTTGCGCTTAACCCATGTCATTGAGTCGCCCGACCACCGTTCGGAGAATGCCTCACGTTGCTTGTATCGGAGCGGAGCAGTTCAGTGTCGATGGAGGGTGTCATGGCCGAAAGAAAGAAGGTCTCGTCCGGGTTCCACGTTTCCCGCAACGACAGGGCTGGTACGTTGCAGAAGATCCCCCCACGCCAGCGGCAAAGAATGCTTGCGCGGTACAACGCTTACGAAAATGACGATACAGCCGACCTGGTCTCGGTTGGCGCAAAAGACCGAGAAGGCGAGATCGAAATACCTGAAGGAATTGAGGAAGGGCATCTTCGGTCCATCGAAGTTCGTTGAATACAAAAGGCTCGCCAGTCAGGAAAGGAAGAAAGCCCGAAAGGCGCTGGAACTGCCGCATGGTCCGAACTTGAGCCCTAAGGACTTGCGAAAGGCCAAGAAAAAAAAGAAACGCAAGGCCCGCCGGTTCATGGAGAAACGAAAGATCGATGTTGCCAGACTGGAAAAAGCACGGAAGCGGTCCGCAGAAGCAATCATGACGGCGACGGGTGCGCGTCTTGCCAGGAACGTCTCCGATCGGTTGCCGATCCTTGCATCGGACACGAGCCCGGACACGATCCTGGGGCCGGCGCTCGATCCCATTGTGAGGGCGGTCTTCGAACCGCCCTTTGAAGACAGCGGCAAATGGGATCACGTGAACAGCGTGATCTTTACAGACTACACTGTCGATTCCGAGTTCTTGCTCCCCAATCCCGACACAGGGGAAATCTGGCATCAGCAGGGCTTCATTAAAGAAGATGCCGGAGACCTGGACACTGCTTTTGTGGAATCCGACACGGGATTCCAAATCCCCTTTCAAATGCCGAAGACCGGTCGAGTCGATTGCTTAGTCAAGGTGACCAATCTTGAGGGCCGGCACTACTGCGTTCTAATGGACGAGTTTGGTTTCTCGGACGCCAACGTGGTTCAGAGGACCTTTATCGGGATGCGGATCAACACCGGCGCACAGGCACTCGAAACGCACAAGGTCAGGATGTTTGATATGGTGGTTTCGGGTGTGACGGACGGCCAGTGGATCACTCACTATCCGACGCCGAATGGGCCATACTATGTCCATTTCCGCTCGGAACGGTCGTACTCGGAAGACGAGTGGCTGAATATCGGGATTTCCTCCGACTTCCTTCATTTCATCTACTCGAACGATGTCTCTATTGCGAGCGAGATGAAATTCGGATGGCGCATCGACCAAGTGTGTTTGCACGTGTACTGAGCCCGCTCCGCAAAATCCAGGATCACGCCATAAGGCCAGATTGCGACCGCACAGAAGGTTGTGACCGCGGCGCCCGTGGGCACTCTGGCGCACTTCGTCGACACAAACAGCGCGTCACATATGCGGGACGGTCTTGTTTTCCGCAGCCAGCGCCGCGGTCGTCTCGATCCGCCGGGTCCTGGTTTCCGGCGTCTTTGCCAGTTTGATCCATCGCAGGGTGTTGCGCTTTTTCGATGGCGCGAAAGCTTCGAAATGGACAGTCGCCGGCGGGTTCGCGCCCAACGCCGCGGCCAGATCGTCCGGCACGATCAGGGCGTCGACATCGTCCATGAAGTTCCAAAGGCCGTTTCGCTTGGCCTCCGCGACGGCGTTCAGTCCTGCGGCATGCATGCGGCCTGTCTTTGCGAGCCGGGCCACGCGGTCCTTGTAGCTCTTGGCCCAATGCTGCGTCTTGCGAGGCGAGAGCAGTTGCATGGTCCGGTCGTCGTCAAGCTTGCGCCGCACACCGTCGATCCAGCCGAAACATAAGACCTCGTCCAGGACGTCCTGAACCGAGACGTATTTCTCGTCTGCATGCTTCTTGTAGGTGACGAGCCAGATGCTCTCCTCTTGCGCATGATTGGCCTTCAGCCAATCTCGCAATTGCGCAAGGGATGTCACCTCGACCTTTTCGAAGTTCTCTGTCTTGGTCATGCAAGCACTCTGCGTTGGTTGGTCGGTTTTCGTGCATTACGAAATGAACGCCATGGAAGATTTCCCGCGATGCACGAACGCGCCATCATCCATTGACGACAAACGCGGGGATTTCCTGCAACTTGAGTTTGTGATAATGTGTAATATTGTGTGATTATATAAGATACTCCGGGGGAACAGTATGTCTGTGAAACGATCATTCAAGAAGTTGGAAAGACAAGTCGCCTTGGACTGATTCGGTGCTCCGGCCGCGTGTCGCAGCATCCAATCCAGCAAAATGTCTGATGCGTTTCCAGTTGTGGGCATAGGCGCCTCGGCAGGCGGTCTGGACGCCTGCAAAAAGGTCATTGCCGCCCTGCCGGCAGACAGCGGGATTGCTTTGATCCTGGTGCAGCACCTCGATCCAAGCCAGGACAGCACGTTGATCGAGTTTCTGGCCGACCACACAACCATGTGCGTGGTGCAGGCAAGCGACGGCATCCCGATTAAGCGTGACCATCTCTATGTCATCCCACCGGGAATGTACCTGTCTGTGCGTGACGGTGTCCTTCATTTGAATCACCCCCGGTCTTCTCACGGCCCCCAGCAACCGGTCGACTTTCTGCTGCGTTCACTGGCGGAGGATCTCGATGGACGCGCCGCCTGTGTGATCCTCTCCGGAGCGGGGACCGACGGAAGCATCGGCTGTAAAGCCATCAGGGAGAAGGGCGGGCTGACCATTGCGCAGGACCCCGACGAGGCCGGCCCTGCGGGATGACCTTCATCGGATCGTCGATCTCCTGCGGCGGACGACACCCTTTGATTTCACCCTCTACAAACAAGGGACGCTGCGGCGCCGGATCGAGCGGCGCATGGCGACAGCAGGTATCGAGGTTCTTGATATGGACCGGTATCTCGACATCCTGGGACGAGACGTAGGCGAACGGAACCAGCTTGCCAAAGACCTTCTTATCAAAGTGAGCAGTTTCTTTCGAGATCGGGCCGTCTTCGATCGTTTGGAACGGGAAGTCATTCCGCAACTCGTCCGCCAGCACCCGCTCGATCGACCTATCCGTCTCTGGGTTGTCGGGTCCAGCACCGGTGAGGAGACCTATTCGCTTGCGATGCTGTTTCTTGAGCAGATCGCCGCGGCGAAACGGGACATCAAACTGCAGATCTTCGCTTCGGATATTGACCCGGAGGCCGTCGAACAGGCACGGGAAGGCTTCTATCCGAGATCGATCGAGGCGCGGGTATCGCTGCCGCGGCTGACACGTTTTTTTGCCAAAGAGGCCGGCGTATACAGAGTGCTGCCGGACCTGCGCGAGGCGGTTGTCTTTGCCGTGCACGATGTTCTGAACGATCCGCCGTTCTCGCGCATGGACATGATATCTTGCAGGAACCTGCTGATTTACCTCCGGCCCGAGGCCCAGGAAAAGGCGATCTCGCTTTTTCATTTTGCCCTGCGCAAGGCGGGTATCCTGGTTCTGGGCACATCGGAAACGGTCGGCGGCGCCGAGGATCGTTTCGAGCCGGTTTCCAAGGTGGCGCACATCTATCGGCACATCGGCCTTAGCCGGCCGCGAGATGTCCTGGGTCCGACAACGACCGGCGACGGCGCGAAGATCTCTCCGCGCCCCAAACAACCCCCAGCGGCCTCCCGCCAGACCGAACTTGAGAGCCTGTGTCGGCGGTTGGTGATCGAGACCTATGCTCCGGCCGCGGTCCTGATCAACCGACAGCGGGAGTGTGTCTATTCGCTCGGCCCGACAGACCGCTATCTGCGGGTCGCGCCGGGACCGCCAACCCGCGACGTGCTTGCCATGGTGCCCCGGGACCTGCGATCCAAGCTTCGTTCCGCGATCAGCCGTGCAGCCCGCAAGAACGCACGGACTGTGACGACCGGCCGCGGTCGGGGACAGGACGATCAAACCGTCTCATTCGATGTCGTCGTGCAGCCTGTCTTTCACGAGGGCGAGGCGCTGATGCTGGTCTGCTTCGTGGAGGCGCCGGAGCATGAGCGAAGCCGAGGGCGTGCCAAGCCGGCTCGAGACCTTTCGCGCGTGGCCGAACTCGAGCAGGAACTCCAGGCTACGAGGATGGAGCTCGAAGGAGCCATCTATGACCTGGAGACCTCGGCGGAAGAGCAGAGGGAATCCAGCGAGGCGGCTCTGTCGCTGAATGAAGAACTCCAATCGGCAAACGAGGAGCTGCTGACCTCGAAGGAAGAGCTGGAGTCACTGAACGAGGAGCTTTCCGCACTGAACAGCCAACTGCAAGAGGCACTGGAGCGGGAGCAGACGACCGCGAACGATCTGCAGAATGTCCTGTACAGCACGGACATGGCGACGGTCTTTCTCGACACCAGATTTGAGATTCGTCTGTTCACGCCGGCCGCAAAGTCGCTCTTTCGGTTCATAGCCGCCGACGTTTGACGGCCACTCGAGGATCTCGGGACGCTGGATGCCGATACCTCTCTCCTGGCGGATGCGCGAACGGTTCTGGAAACCCACGCGGCGATCGAACGTGAGTTCGACTCGCAAGGGATCTGGTATGTCCGTCGAATACTCCCCTACCGTAGGCAGGACAACGCTGTCGAAGGCGTTGTCATCACCTTTGCGGACATTACCGAACGAAAACGCACCGCGGATGAACTGGAGACCGCCAGGCGGCAGGCCGAGCGGGCCAATGCCGCGAAATCGCGTTTCCTCGCTGCTGCCAGCCATGACCTCCGCCAGCCGCTTCAGACGCTGATTCTCCTCCAGGCCCGGCTGGCAAGGACGGTGGAAGGAGATGCCGCTCAAGGGTTGGTCGCACAAATGGGCGACGCGGTGGGCGGCATGTCAGACATGCTGAACGCCCTGCTCGACATCAATCAGATCGAGGCGGGCGGTATCCAGGTAGAGGCGGTTGACCATCAGATAGGGGGCCTGCTGGACCGGCTGAAGAACGAATTCGGCTATCACGCCGAGTCTCGAGGTTTGGCTCTTCACGTGGTGCCCTGCAGCCTCTCGATTCGCAGCGACCCGAGGCTCTTGGAGCAAATGCTCCGCAACCTGCTCTTAAATGCAATGAAGTACACGCTGCGCGGCAAGGTCCTGTTCGGTTGCCGCCGGCGCGCCGGAGTCCTGAGCATCGAGATCTGGGACACGGGCGTCGGTATCCCGGACGAGGCGTTGCCGCTGATCTTCGAGGAATACTATCAGCTCGAGAGCTCCACGGGCGGCACGGGCCGCGGTCTGGGGCTTGGGCTGTCCATCGTGAAGCGTATTGCAGATATGTTGGGCCACCGCATTCGAGTCCGCTCTTGGCCCGGAAGGGGCTCGTCCTTCGCCATAGAAGTCATGCTTGCGCCCGGCGCGGGCGGCCTTTGGCGAAAAAGCCGAAGGCCTTCGCCCAGCCGTGGTGCGGCGGAAAGCGAATGGCGGACCGGCACAATCCTGGTTGTCGAGGATGACCCGCAAGTCCGCGAGCAGCTCACGCTCCATCTCGAAAGCGAGGGGCATCATGCCGTTACGGCATCCGACGGCACTGGGGCAATGGAAAGCGTGGAGGGCGGTACAGTCCAGCCCGACGTGATTCTTGCGGACCACAAACTGCCGACTGGGGTAAGCGGGCTTCAACTTGTCACAGACCTTCGCAGCAGACTTCATCGCAATGTGCCGGCGGCAATTCTGACCGGCGACATCTCGACCAACACGGTTCGAAAGATCGAACGGCATGGCCTTGTCCATGTGGGCAAGTCGGTCAAATCGAAGGAACTGACGCGAATCATCCAGCGCCTTCTGGGCAAATCACATCGCGCGACGGTTCAAGCTCTTGCAGACTCGGGCGATGCGGCCGTCCTGCCGAGTCCGGCGGCTGTCTTCGTTGTTGACGACGATCTGCACGTTCGTGAGCAGTTCAGGCGTGTGCTGGAGAAAAGCGGCCACAGGGTCGAGACCTACGCGTCCAGTGAAGCGTTCCTGAAGGCCTATCGACCTGCAAACGTCGCCTGCCTCCTGATCGACGCATCCCTCCCCGGTATGAGCGGGATCGAATTGCTTGAGCGGATGAACGACAGCGACGAAGACAACCGTCTGACATCCATCATGATTACAGGGCACGGCGATACAACGACGGCCGTCCGCGCGATGAAGGCAGGAGCGTCAGACTTCATCGAGAAGCCAATCGGCCATCGCGATTTGTGCGCACGCGTCGCGCACGCTCTCGAACGGTCACGCGATTCGGGCAAACTCCACAGCTGGCAAGAAGACGCAAAAGAACGTCTTGCCAGCCTCACGCCCCGGCAGCGCCAGATCCTGGACCTCGTGCTTGCCGGTCATCCGAACAAGATCATTGCCGCCGATCTGGGCATCAGCCGGCGAACGGTGGAAAACCATCGCGCGGCAATCATGCGGAAGACAGGGTCCAAGTCGCTGCCTGCGTTGGCCCGTCTGGCGGTTGCGTCCCGGTTCAAGGATACTGCGGGCCGCGACCAACCTGGACGGCGGACGCCGTTCCCGGGTGCCCCGCCCTTCATGTAGATCCGGTTGGTGCGCGGCGGCCCGAGGGGCCAGCGAGTCCTTAAAGCAGGTTCAGCTGCGAAATCCAGGTATCGATCGGCGTTCCGCCCGAGCGGACGTATCCGCCGCCGGCCCCGTCCTCGTCCAGTCCGGCCGGGATCAGCGCAATCCACCCATTGAGGCTGCTTGCCGGCGGCCGGAAAAACGCGCTGCCGGATCCGCCGGACCCATAGCCGGCATTGTTCCATCCCAGACCGGTGCCAAGACCCGTCGGCCAGCCCTTGCCGGGTCGTGCGCCGGGAAGGAAGTTGCCGCCACCGGGTTCCGGCAGGAACGCGTTGTTGTCGCGCTCGAGAAGGTCGACAAGGCCGCCGTTCGGCCCGCGAATGAGGACGTTCGGTCTGCTGCCCGTGAATTCCTCGTTCAAGATCGCCTGGCGTCCTGCCAAACTGAACCCTGTGCCGCCCCCGAAGCCTCCGGGCACATAAGGCCGGTTCATGGACTGGGCCGCCGCTGAGGCGCTGCCGAAGAGAGCAAGCCCGAGCATGAGTATCAGTGCGGGTCCGCTTTTCATGGTCAGTTCCTCGCTTCCCAGGGGTAAGCCCATCGCCCTTAAGCATATAAGCTCCTGCGCGTCCACCGACCAATCAATTCGACCGCCCCTACCCGAAGAACTCGTCTTCATCCGAAAGTGCACTCTCGTGATGGGGCGCATTTGGGAATGAGTCGGGCGAATGGGGTAGGGCGAACCCGTTTTTGATGGCGAAGATCGCCACAGCGGTGCGGCTGCGTAGGCACAGCTTGCGGCTGAGCACCCGGGCTAACGTCTTTACCCGGCTTTCGGTCATTCCGCAGAGCCTGGAGATTCCGCGATTGGAAAGAGCAGTCCCGAGATACGACAGGACGTGACGTTCGTCCGGTGAAAGCCGGGTTGCGATTTCGAGGCGTTGGCGGTCCCGCCGAAGAGCCTGGAGCAGCGGATCCGCGATAACCAGGTAGCCGCGGACAGCGAGGTCCAACCGGTCTGGCGTGATCGTTGCCAATCGTTGGCTTGGCAGCAATCCCCAGCTGGAGTCGCTGCGGGTGACGATGGCCAGGATGTCGCGTTCTTCGAGCAGCACCATCGGGGGTGCCTTCTTCAACGCGTTTCTCGTTTGCGAAGGGCGATTGTCCAACAGCCAGATCAGGTCCCTGGCCTCGATCAGGACAATGTCGGCAACTTCGCATGCGAGATCGAACGTTGCGCCGCCGTGCGGATCGACGATCCCGACGACCCGCCACTTGTTGTCCTTCGTCAGGCTCTGGAGCGAGGCCCAGGCGATGCCGGCTTCGCGCGAGACGATCAGGACACGGCGACCGCCGGTCATTGCTCTTTGTGTTGCGTTGAGGCCACGGTCCGGCAAGCGGCGGGGCAACGATCGCACATTCCTCTCACGGCGGGCCTTCCTTCGCCCTCTGTTGGGCGCAAGGGTTCTTATGCCCGAGGGCAAGGTCCCATCCAGTCTAGTCAATTCTAGAGATCATTTCCGAGAACATAAGAAAAGAACAAGATTTCAAATGTAATAAGTAATTCGTGTTATTTGATATCGTAAGAAGTACCCCAAAAGAGATTCTGTTTATCCTTCTGCTTCCTATATGAAGCCGAAAAAGAAGGTACGCTGACTTCCATCCTCGATAGTGCGTGGGCAGGGCACCGTCTTTAGGTCCCACTGCGTACGCAGTGGGACACCGGAAGGGAAAACGATGCGACGCCTTCTTGCATATTCGATGCTCTTCGCGCTTCCCCTGGTCGCTGGGTGTTCGGCGAACAACGTCTATCCCAAGGAGGGCGTCCGCCCGACGTTGGGTTTGCCCGTCACGAACAATGACACCCCCTATACCCAATGCCTGGAGAAGCTGGCGGTCCTGCCGGGTAACAACCTGCCGGTGTTTGCGATCGGCGAGGTGGCGGACAAGACGGGCCAGCTCGATGGCCTCAGCGACAGCATGCTGCTGAGTCAGGGGATCACCGAAATGGTGATCAGCGCCTTCTACAAGACGCGCCGCGTGGCCCTGGTCGAACGGTTCGACCTGCGTATTCCGCTGGCCGAAGCGCGCATGGTGCAGCAGAAGCTCGCGGTCAAGCCCCAGCAGACGGCGGCCCCGATCCGGGCCAGCAACTTCGTCGTCATGGGGGCGTTGACCGAGCTCAACTACAACATCGTCAGCGAGGGCGCGCGGCTGTCCATCGACGGCATCGGCGGCGGTGCACGGACGGTGGTGATCAACGTCGCCTTGGACCTTCGCGTGGTCAATTCCCAGAGCTTCGACGTCGCCTACGTCAGCTCTCTTCAGAAACAGATCTTCTGATACGAAGTCGAAGCGAACGTCTTTCGTTTCTTCGGCACCACTCTAGTCGAGTTCGATGCGGGCCGTATTCAGAACGAACCGCTTCAGCTCGGCGTGAGGTCCGTCGTGGAGATGGCCGTTTACCAGATCATGACGGATTACCTGAGCCTGCCGAGTGCGCCTGAGTGCCAGCTTGTGCAGGTGGACTACGCAAAAGAAGCGTTAACAACACCATAGGAGCAGTACGATGACGCGAAGTTTGAAAACAGGCCTTCTGGCAGGCGTAGGAGCGTTTGCGCTTGTTTCGACGGCCATCTCCCCGGCCAGTGCATTCGACGTGGTGAATTGGTCGTGGGACGCAGAGGTCACCGAGACCGTCACCAAAAACGTCACCGTGACAATCGACCTCGTCCCCACCGGCATGGTTATGGTCGAGGACCTTCAGGTCAGCATCGGCGACATCGATGCCTATTCGGAGGTGTCCGGCGTCTACAACGACCAGCCGATCCTCGAGGACGCCGAAGTCGCGGGAACGCGGGAACTCCAGTTCCAGTATGCAATCGGTGGCGCACTTCTCGACAACGGCTTCCAGTCCGACGCCGTCGTCGATGCGTTCGTGGACGAAACCGACGAAGCGCCCGACATTAACGGGACGGTCACGTTGACCGTGGATCTCGCCGAACTCGATTTCGAGCTGGTCGGCGTGCAGTTCGACGCGGTCACGGAACTCCCCGAGGTTGTCAGCACCGCCACCGCAGTTGCGAACAACGCCTCTATTTCGTCCGAGGTTTCGGTCGAGCTGCATGAAGGCCAGTTTGCCTTCAACGTCGGCGGTGAAGGAGACATCAAGGATGTTCCCGACATCGCCCTTGGCGTGATCCCGGACCAGAATACGAACCTCGGTGGGGCGGCTCTGCTGACATGGTATGCCCTGAACGGCTCCACCGTGCCTGCTCAGGTCCAGGCGATCTCCGACGTTGACGAGATCTTTAACGCGTCGGTGGACAGCTCGGCGACGGCGGTGGCGAACAACCTGACGGTCGACGTCGACGCTGACTTCCAGTCGGATGCGTTGGTGTTGGCGGATATCGTGCAGTACTCGCATGCCAACGTGTATGCCGACTCGCTCGTCAGCAACGTCGAGCTCAACAACTACACCAACCTGGGTCTTGCCGAGACCGCGATCGGCCGCCCGATCGTGAGTTCGGTGGCGACCGCTGTGGGCAACAACAAGACCATCACGGTCACCAGCCCGTTCAGTCAGTAACCACAGCATAGCAATGGGGAGGGGGAGACGGCATTGCCGTCTTCCCCAAACCCCCAAGAGATGGAGCAAGTCATGAACAAGCTAGCACTTATCGCAATCTCGATCGTCACGGCGACGGCCTTCATGATCGAGCTCACACCGCCCGCCGCCGCACAGCAGATGGGCCGTGGAGGCTACAACTTCCCGGCCCGCAACCCGGGCGTTGCCGCGCAGTACCAGTTCCTGCGCCGCCAGAACGGTGGCGGGGGCGGCACCGTCGAATCCGGCGGGGTGGGTGCACTTCACCAATACGTCACTACCTACAGCACGACCTCCACATCGGTCGGGAACATGCAGACGGTGACCGTGGGCGACAACACGACGGCGACCGTCATGACGAACGCCGAACAGTCCAGCAACGGCAATCAGGACTCGGGCGCCGATTCGGTCATCGATATCGACAACTCGATCGCGAACTCGGGCAACGTCAACACCGCCAGCGAAGAAGCCGGCCAGATGGCCGACATCATCGAAACCACGCTGGACCAGTAGAGGCAACGGCCGAGACGTGCCTCGGCAGGGGGAGATCCGACATGTCCCAATTTCGAAAACTCATCTTGATGGCATCCACGGTTGTTGTGTGTGCGACGACGGTCCCCCCCCACCGTCCTCGGCGCCGAGGGCGGCTCCGTCCCGACCCCGACGGTGGCCGCCCTCACCACCCGCGCCGATGCGGGCGACGCCGAAGCGCTTTACCAATTGGGGATGCTGGGGCTGGCCGGACGGCTGGGCGACGACGGACGGTTCAGGTCAATCGACCGCCTGACCGCTGCGGCGGCGGCCGAACACGACGGCGCCTGTTTCGTGCTCGGAAAGCTCTATGTGCGCGGCCTCATGGTCAAGCGCAGCACCGCGCGGGCCGCGCAGCTCTTCAGGGCCGCTGCAGATCGCGGGGACGCCAAGTCGCAGGATGCGTTGGCGCAACTCATGCTGAGCGGCGATGGCGTGGAAAAAGACCAGGAGGCCGCGGCACGGCTCCTGGACTCCGCGGCCGCGGCCGGCCTGCCCGAGGCCAAGAGCAATCTGGGCATCCTTTATCTCCGCGGCGAAGGCGTCGAACGCGACGTCGCGCGCGGCGTGCAGTTGCTGCGTGAGGGGGCGGAGAATGGACCGCCTTCGGCGCAGTTCAACTACGGCTGGCTTCTGGAGACCGGGACCGGGGTTCCCCGGGACCCGGCGGAAGCACGAAAGTGGTACGAACGGGCGGCCGAGCGCGGCAACACCCTGGCGCAGTACAATCTGGCCGGCATGTTGTTGCGAGACGACCCCGCTCCGGCTGATCGCGTGGCTGCGGTTAAATGGCTGTTGCTGGTGTCGGTCGTTGGTGACAGCCCGGCTCTCCGAGACACTGCCAAGACGATGCTTCCCCGGGTGATCGCTGAAATGAGCCCCGAGGACCTCGAAGCCGCCAGCCAGGCTGCCCTGGCGCACCTGGGCGGGGTGCAAGACGTGGCCATGGGTGCACGCTGATGCCCGTGACCGCAAAGCTCTCGTCGACGCGTCTGGCGCGCAGCATTCTCGTTGCCGGTTGCCTGGCTGCAATGGTCAACCTCAGCGGCTGCGTCACGCTGGTCACGGCCGCCGCCAGCATGCTGGGTGGCATGGGCGGCGACGGCTCCGGCTCGGCGCCCACCACCCAGCTGGGGGGTGCCGCGTCGCAGGCCCAGAACCAGCGCGTCAGCGACCGCACCATCCGGGAGGTGCTCGACTATGTCGGCGACGAAGACGTGAGAGAGAGTTGCGTCGAGCAGATCCCGCCCGAAGCCCGTGGTCCGGTCACACACTGCACCATGCGCCCCACCTGCATCGGCGGCGTACGTCAGCCGATGATGATGCAGGCCTGCCCCGTCAATGCGACGGTTGCGCAGGAAGGCGTCCGGCAGGAAACGGCCGTCGCGCGTGTTGGAGATTCCGACTCTGTAAATACATGGCAGTGGGATTGACCCCTGGATCCTGGACCTTGTGTGATGTCGGGCCGCCTGTGAGGGAGCACACGGGCGCCATGGCGATGACCGCAGTTCTGCTGGCAGGGGCGGCGTGCGAGGCGCGCCCCTGGCCCGAACATCCTGTGGGGGCCGGCCTATCGACCGGCAACGAGCCCGCGCTCAGACTCCAAAGGGTCCTGGTTCTGGTCCGAAGGCCCGTTCGACTGGCCAGCGACGCCATCGCTGACGATGCCGTGTTGCAGCGCCCAGATGGCCGCCTGTGTGCGGTTCCGGGCGTCGATCTTTTTCAGGATTGCTTTGAGGTGAACCTTCACTGTGCCCTCGGTCAGGTGCAGGCTGTTGGCGATGCTCTTGTTGGAGTAACCGTTCACCAAGCAGGCGAGGATTTCGGTTTCCCGCTCCGACAAGCCAGTCCTGTCGCCCTGACGGCGCGCCGTGCCGGCGTTCTGAGGCACGTACCGATTGCTAACCAGGAGATGTGCCAGGTCAGTCGGGAAGACCTTCTCGCCCATCAGCACAAGGTTCAGTGACTGTTCGAACGCATCCGGCGACATGTCCTTCAGAAGATAGCCGTCGACGCCGGTGCACAGTGCATTTGTGAGCGAATTGAGCCAGAACGCCTCGGTGAGCACGACGACTCGCGGCTGTGGGGAAAGATCACTGAGCCCCTGCATCAGGGTGTTCAGCGCATTCCCCGACGTGTTGACGTCGATGATAACGATGTCGGGTTTTTCCTCTTTGATCCGTTCCAGCCCCTCGGCAAGCGAGGTCGCCTGGCCGTCGATGCTGAACCGCGAGTTCTTCAATATTCGGCGCATGCCTTCGCGGAACAGTTGATTGGGATCGACGTGAAAGACAGATACCGTGTCCACTGTTTTGTCCCCCGTCCTTGCTTCCAGCGCCAAATACTGATAGGTGTTTTGCCAATATTTGATAATACTCTTGGCTATTCGGAGAGCAATATTACCCAGAATATGACTACAAGGCCAATGCGCATTCTGCTATTTTTGAGTTCAAAAGAAGTTTTACTGTTCATAGGGGGTATTTCATTTTGCCTCGCTCTACCTCTAAAGAGGCATTCTTGAGAAACCGGATATAGAACCTGTCCCGAACGGGTCCAGAATGACGATGATTCCGCGCACACCGTGCCTTTCGGCGCGGCCTGAAGCGCGATCCGCCGACGCGCGGCCGGCACATGCCGTCGGAGTACGGGCTGGTGTTCGTGACGCGGGATCGGTCGCGACAACCTGAGATGTGCGGAGTTCCCGAGGCATCGATCGCTCTTTCAACGGCGATTTTCGTTTCCTGTCTCATCTGTTCCATATTAGCGAAACGAACAGGGTCGCGGCAGGGCTGGAAAATACTCACGACTCTGTGAGTAGCGGTAACGAAAGACCGCTAAATGGTAATGCAGTGTGATTGCCCGACGGAATTGTCCGTCGATTGTGTGACGGCATGCGGATTTTGCGGTTCTGTTTGATGACCGACTATGGAAACGCAGTGATAGGCCGGTCAGTGCGGTGCGTTTGCGACGGCGACCGGTCGCTTGTCCGCATTCCAGTCTGAAACCGCCTCGGTCGCCCGTTTGATCGCCTGAAAGTGCCTGCTGAAATAGTGCCTCACCCAATAGGTATGCAGCCCAGGCCGTCGTTCGATGTCCTGGGCAATGTCCAGCGGTGTCCGAAGCGCGGTTTCGATCACTTCCAACGGGTGAGGATCCAGCTCGGACTCAAGCCTTCCGAAAACACCGTCACCACTTCGTTCTCGGTCATGCCGTTTTCGAACTCCGCGGCATAGGCGGTCTGGAACACCGGCGACAGGTGGGGTCGCACGCCCAGTTCCTCGAAGGTGCGGCGTTCGGCGGCGCGATTGATGCGTTCCTTCGGCCGCGGATGGCCGCAGCAGGAATTGGCCCACAAACCGCCGGAATGGTATTTGTTGGGATGACGGCGCTGCAGCAGCAATCGGCCGGCGTCGTCGACGAGGAACACGGAGAATGCACGATGCCGCAGGCCGCGCCGGTGCACATCCATCTTGTCGCCATAGCCAAGCGTGCGGTCTGTGGGGCTCACAAGAATGACTGTTTCCGACATGACATGCCTCCGCCGGTCTTTCAGCCGGGCCGTCCTGTATTGGGCGCGCGCTTGACAATAGGTTGATACAATCGATGTGTCATCATAAATTGACACATGCGCCGGCCTCTCACGCACCGAGGGACCGCATAACGTGTGAGGGGGTTGTCCATGCCGCCGGACGACGGTTCGATGACGGCAAACGGCGGTAAGCGGCAATGACGGCCGCCTTTCCATTTTCCGCGATCGTCGGGCAGGACGAGATGAAACTCGCCCTGCTGATCGCTGCCGTGGATTCGACCGTGGGCGGTGTGCTGGTGTTCGGCGATCGCGGCACGGGCAAGTCCACCACCGTCCGTGCCCTTGCGGCGCTGCTGCCGCCGATGCAGGCCGTCAAGGAGTGTCCGTACAACTGCGATCCCGACACTCCCCAGGCGGCCTGTACAGCGGTCTGTCCCGTCCGGGACCATGCGGAGCGCGACACGGCGAAAGTGCCGGTCCCGGTCGTCGACCTTCCGCGGGGTGCAACCGAGGACCGGGTGGTCGGGGCGCTTGATCTGGAACAGGCCTTGGCGCACGGCGAGAAGTCTTTCGAACCGGGCCTGCTTGCACGGGCCAACCGCGGCTTTCTCTATATCGATGAGGTCAACCTGTTGGAGGACCACCTGGTCGACCTTTTGCTGGACGTCGCGGCGTCGGGCGAGAATGTGGTCGAGCGCGAAGGGCTCAGCGTGCGGCATCCGGCGCGTTTCGTTCTTGTCGGCAGCGGCAACCCCGAGGAAGGCGAACTGAGGCCCCAGCTTCTGGACCGGTTCGGTCTGTCCGTTGAGGTGACGACGCCGCAGGACTTGAAGACGCGGATAGAAGTGGTCCGCCGGCGCGATGCCTTCGAGCGGGATCCTCCGCCTTTCCTCAAGAAATGGAAGCGAAAGGACGGCCAGCTTCGCCGCAAGATCCTTGACGGGGCAGCGCGGCTGGACGCGGTCGAAACACCGGACTCCGCACTGGAAGATGCCGCGCGGCTTTGCATGGCGTTGGGAACGGACGGTCTGCGCGGGGAACTGACGCTTGTCCGCGCTGCCCGTGCGGTGGCCGCGTTGGACGGCGATGCTGCGGTTGAAACCGCGCACCTGAAGCGGGTGGCGGCGATGGCGCTGCGGCACCGGCTGCGCCGCGATCCGCTGGATGAAACGGGCTCGACCGTGCGGATCGAACGCGCGGTCGAAGAGGTCTTCGCGGGATGAGCCTGGCGCCGACGCCTGTGGACGGCGCCGCCGACGCGGGGGTCGCGGCGGTCTGGAAGGATGCCCTGCGCGCGGCCGCCATCATGGCCGTCGAGCCGGCATTTTCGGGCGGGATCCTGTTGCGGGCGCGGTCCGGTCCGGTGCGGGCGCGCTGGCTGGAGATTTTGAAGGCGGACCTGCCGCCGGGCATGCCGTTCCGGCGCCTGCCGGCGCATGTGCGCGACGACCGCCTGCTCGGCGGCTTGGACCTTGCGGCGACCTTGAAAACGGGTCGTCCGGTGTTGGCCCGACGGCTGTTGACCGAAGCGGACGGCGGTCTGGTTGTCGCCGTCTCGGCGGAACGGATGCAGCCCGAAACGGCGGCGCGGTTGGCCGCCGTTCTGGACAAAGGCGAAGTCGTCGTCGAGCGCGACGGGCTTGCCGACTGCACGCCCTCGCGGTTCGGTCTTGTCGCCATCGATGAAGCGGCGGGCCCGGAGGAAACCGTGGTCCCGGCGCTTGCGGACCGCCTTGCCATCCATCTGGATCTCGACGCCGTCCCGCTCGGCGCCGCCTCGGAGCGGCACGGTAGTTCCCACAATGTGGCAGAGGCCCGCGCGCGGCTGGATGCGGTCGCGGCGGACGACGGGTCGATCGAGGCGCTGTGCGCGGCGGCCCTGGTGCTGGGCGTGTCGTCGCAGCGGGCACCGTTGCTGGCGCTGCGGGTGGCGTGCCTCTCCGCCGCCCTGGCGGGTCGGACCGTGATCGGCGAAGAAGACCTGGGGCTCGCCGGCCGCCTGGTGTTGGTTCCGCGCGCGACCCGCGTGCCGGCTGCAACGGAAGACCAACCGGACGACGACCGGATCGATCCTCCTCAGGATGATAACGGCGCGGACGAGCACGACAACGATTCGAACGGCGCAGACATTCCCGACGACATCGTCGTCGAGGCGGCCCGGGCGGTCATTCCCGCGGATCTGCTGGAGGCGTGCCGCAACGGCAATGCCGGCAGGCAGCGTGCCGGGGCGGCAGGCCGGGCCGGGTGGGAGCAAAAGGGCGCGCGGCGGGGGCGGCCGGCGGGCATGCAGAACACCGCGCCGCATCCGGGTGCCCGTCCCAGCGTGGTCGATACGTTGCGGGCCGCCGCGCCCTGGCAGGAACTGCGGCGCGCCGCCCCGGGAACGGACCATGGCGGACGACGTGTCCGGGTGTCGAAGCAGGATTTCCGCTTCGCGCGTCTGAAACACCGGTCCGAGACGGTGACGATCTTCGTTGTCTATGCCTCCGGTTCCGCGGCCGCGCAGCGGCTTGCCGAGGCGAAGGGCGCGGTCGAACTGCTGCTTGCCGACTGTTATGTCCGCCGCGATCAGGTCGCGGTTCTGGCTTTCCGGCGCGACGGTGCGGAGATGCTGCTGCCGACGACGCGGTCGCTGACCCGTGCCAAACGGGCGCTTACCGGTCTGCCGGGCGGGGGCGGCACGCCGCTGGCGGCCGGCCTGGACGCCGCCGCGGCATTGGCCGAGGCCGAACGCCGCCGCGGCCGGACGCCGGTCGTCGTGGTGCTGACCGACGGGCGTGCCAACATCGCGCGGGACGGCAGCGTCGATCGGCCCCGGGCGGTGGATGACGCCGCGGCCTCTGCTTCTGTGCTCAAGGCCCTGGCCATTCCGTCCTTGTTGATTGACACGGCACCCCGTCCAGACCGGCGCGCGTCGCGCGTCGCCGATTGCATGGGCGCGACGTATCTGCCGCTTCCGTTCGCCGACGCCGCGGCGGTTTCGGGCGCGGTCCGCGCGGTCGGTGATGCGCGTCCTTGATGAGAGACCGTCCTGGCAATTCGACGGCCGCGACTGGCCGAACCGCGAAGCCAGCCGGTTTGTCGAGTCCGCCGGGTTCCAGTGGCACGTCCAGGAGGCTGGAAGCGGTCCCGATCTTCTGCTGATCCACGGGACGGGTGCGGGAACCCATTCCTGGCGCGGCCTTTTCCCCTTGCTGGCCCGGGAGTTCCGGGTCGTCGCCCCGGATCTGCTCGGGCACGGGTTCACGGCGGCCCCGGCGAGGAACCGTCTTGCGCTGAACGGGATGGCAGCGGACGTGTCCGCTTTGTTGTCGGTGCTGGAGGCCCGGCCGGCGGTCGCGATCGGCCATTCGGCAGGGGCGGCGATCCTGGCACGGATGTGCCTGGACGAGGCGATCGATCCCCGCCTTCTGGTCAGCCTCAACGGTGCTTTGCTGCCGTTTCGCGGCGTTGCCGGGCGGCTGTTTTCGCCTCTGGCGAAGCTACTGGCGACCACATCGGTGTTCCCGACGCTGTTTGCGACGCGGGCATCGAACCGTGCCGTGGTCGAACGCCTGTTGCGCGGCACCGGCTCGGCCGTGGACGCGGACGGTGTGGAGTTCTACTGGCGTTTGGTGCAAAGCGCCGGCCATTGTGCCGCCGCGCTGGACATGATGGCGAACTGGGACCTGCAGCCGCTGGTCCGCGCATTGCCCAAGCTCCAGCCGCAACTGGATCTCGTCTTCGGAGAGCGGGACAGGACGGTGGACCCGGTTGTTTCCCGCCGTGTCTCCGCCCGGGTCCCGGGGGCGAAGCTCATTCCGTTGCCGGGTCTCGGCCACCTGGCCCATGAAGAGGCGCCGGCACGTGTGGCGGATCTGGTCGTCGAACGGGCGCACGAGCTGGGCATTCTGGACGGCGCTTAGCCGCTGAGAGCGCCTTGCCGTAAGTGTCAAGTTGTCTTGACGAAAAAAACTCTGTACACTCTCCTTGCAACGCGGTTCACTGTGCGATGCGCGCCCGTCTTTCGCCTCTCGTCCGCTGTGACGGGACCGGCCGACGGGGGCAGAAAAGAACAGTTCCAGCGTGGAGGGAGAGCCATGAACCTGCAACGGACCGTCGTCGATACGGCGCCCCCCGATGCCGCAGGCCAAAGCAAAAAGGCTCTTCTCCCAAACGTCTCGGTTCCGGCGGATGTCAGGGCGTTGGAACGCGCCGCCCTGCCGCAGCTTGCCGACGAGGTGCGGTCCGAACTGTTGGAGATCGTCTCCGAGACCGGCGGACACCTGGGGGCGGGCCTGGGCGTCGTCGAACTGACGGTGGCGCTGCATTGGGTGTTCGAAACGCCGCGCGATAAGTTGATCTGGGACGTCAGCCACCAGTGCTATCCGCACAAGATTTTGACCGGCCGGCGCGAGAAGCTCCGCAAGCTTCGTCAGGGCGGTGGGCCTTCCGGTTTCACGAAGATCACCGAAAGCCGGTTCGACGCATTCGGTGCGGCGTACAGTTCCACCTCGATCTCCGCCGCGCTGGGCTTTGCCGTGGCGCGCGACTACGAAGGGGCGGACAATGCCGTCATCGCCGTCATCGGTGACGGCGCCATGTCCGGCGGCATGGCCTTCGAGGGGCTGAACAACGTGGGTGCCAGCGGCAGCCGCGTGGTGATCGTCCTGAACGACAATGAAATGTCGATCGCGCCGCCGGCCGGTGCCCTGGAAGGGCACCTGGCTGCGCTGCGCGCCGCGTTGCCGTCGCGGGCCGACCGCCGCCGGGCCTTGCAGGGTCCGGGTCTTCCGCGCTTTGTCGAGGGCGAAACCCTGTTCGACAATCTCGGGGTCCGCTACGCCGGGCCCTTTGACGGGCACGATGTCGACGAGATGGTCGCCGCCCTGGAGAAGGCGCGCGACCACGAAGACGGCCCCGTTGTGCTGCACGTCCTGACCCGAAAGGGCAAAGGTTATCTGCCGGCAGAGCAGGCGGACTGACGCTACCACGGTGTCGCGAAGTTCGATGTCGCGACCGGTCAGCAGAACAAGCCCGCTGCGACGCGGCCCAGCTACACGGGTGTCTTTGCCAGGGGCCTGATCGCCGAAGCCGAAGCCGACGAACGCATCGCCGCCGTGACAGCCGCGATGCCGTCGGGCACGGGGTTGGACAAGTTCGCCGCCGCCTTTCCCGACCGCTGTTTCGATGTGGGTATCGCCGAACAGCACGCGGTCACCTTCTGTGCCGGCCCGGCCGCGGAAGGGTACCGGCCGTTCGCGGCGATCTATTCGACCTTTCTGCAACGGGCCTTTGACCAGATCGTGCATGACGTCGCGATCCAGCGGCTTCCCGTGCGGTTCGCCATCGACCGGGCGGGCATGGTCGGTGCCGACGGCGTGACCCATCAGGGGTCCTTCGACATCGCCTATCTGGGCTGTCTGCCCGGTTTCGTGCTGATGGCGGCGGGTGACGAAGCGGACCTGATGCACATGATCGCAACCGCTGCGGTCATTGACGACCGGCCGTCCGCGATCCGCTATCCGCGCGGCGAGGCGACAGGGACCGTTCTGCCGGATCGCGGCACCCCGCTGGAGATCGGTCGAGGCCGGATCGTCGCGGAGGGTTGTGATGTCGCGATTCTGTCCTATGGCGCACGGTTGTCGGACGTTCTCGCTGCAAGAGCGGTTCTGGCCGAGCAGGGCATCTATGCGACGGTGGCCGACGCCCGTTTTGCGAAGCCCATCGATGACGCCCTGGTCGCGCGGCTGTTTCGCGAGCATCCGATCGTCCTTACGGTTGAAGAAGGTTCGATCGGCGGATTCTCTGCCCAGGCGGTCGACAGTCTCGTGCGGCAGCGTCGACACGGCCTCTTGGACCGCCTCGTTCCCGTCTATCTGCCCGACATGTTCATCGACCACGACAAGCTGCAGGATCAGATCGCCCAGGCCGGACTGTGCACCAACGGTCTGGTCGCACGAGTCTTGGAGGTGATGCGTCTGGCATCGTCCCGAGGGCGATCACCCGGAGTCTGGCGATGACCGTCACCGCACTTCCGCGCGCTGAGGGCAGCGCCACGTCCGACAGCCGCCCGGTTCTGAAAGAACGCGGTCAACGCGAGGTCTTTTGCGGTCTGACCGGGATCGTCTGGCTGCACCGCAAGATCCAGGACGCCTTCTTCCTGGTGGTCGGTTCGCGGACCTGTGCCCACCTGATCCAGTCGGCGGCCGGCGTCATGATCTTCGCCGAACCCAGGTTCGCAACCGCGATCATCGACGACCGCGACCTGGCCGGTCTTGCCGACGCCAACGAGGAACTGGACCGTGTGGTGGACCGGCTGTTGCAGCGGCGGCCGGACATCCGGACGTTGTTCCTGGTCGGATCGTGTCCGTCTGAAGTGATCAAGCTGGACCTGTCGCGGGCGGCGGCCCGGCTCTCCGTCCAGCACATGCCCCGGGTTCGGGTCCTCAACTATTCGGGCAGTGGCATCGAAACGACGTTTACCCAGGGCGAAGATGCCTGCCTCGCCGCGCTGGTGCCGGAACTTCCGGCGACCGACGCATCCGGCCTGATGGTCGTTGGCACCCTGGCCGACGTGGTCGAAGACCAGTTCCGTCGCCTGTTCGATGCCATGGGACTGGGCCCGGTCAGTTTCCTGCCACCGCGACACAGCACCGATCTTCCGGCCGTGGGGCCGGGAACGCGGTTTCTCCTGGCGCAGCCGTTCCTTGGCGACACCGCGCGCGCCCTGCAGGAACGGGGCGCAGTGAGAATCCCGACGCCGTTCCCGCTTGGCGCCGAGGGCACCGCGCTTTGGCTGAAGGCCGCGGCCGACGCCTTCGGTATCGCCGAAACCGCCTTCGAACGCGCCATTGCCGCGGGACGGGACCGCGCCCGGCTTGCTCTCGCCCGCTATCGTCCGGCCTTGGAAGGCAAGCGTGTGTTTCTGTTCCCCGACTCTCAGCTCGAGCCGCCGCTGGCGCGGTTCCTGGCCCGGGAACTGGGCATGCGGCCGGTCGAGGTGGGGACACCGTTCCTGCACAAGCAGCATCTGGCCGAAGAACTGGAGATGCTGCCTGAAGACGTCCGCCTCAGCGAAGGCCAGGACGTGGAACGGCAGTTGGGCCGGTGCCGCGCCGATACGCCCGATCTCGTGGTCTGCGGTCTGGGCCTGGCGAACCCGATGGAAGCCTTGGGAGTGACGACCAAGTGGTCGATCGAGCTGGTCTTCACGCCGATCCAGGGCTTCGACCAGGCCGGTGACCTGGCCGAACTGTTCCACCGGCCGCTGGAGCGGCGGACACGGCTGGCGGTCTAGGGCGATGCATCCCACCGTCTGGACATATGAAGGACCGCCGCACGTCGGCGCGATGCGTGTCGCCACCGGCATGCGGGACCTGCATTACGTGCTGCACGCGCCCCAGGGCGACACCTACGCCGACCTGTTGTTCACGATGATCGAACGGCGCCAGGCGCGCCCGCCGGTCACCTACACCACCTTCCAGGCGCGTGACCTGGGCGGAGACACCGCCGGGTTGTTCAAGGCAGCGGTCACCGAGGCTTTAGAGCGGTTCCGTCCGCGGGCGATGCTTGTGGGCGAATCCTGCACGGCGGAACTTATCCAGGACGACCCCGGCGGCCTGGCGAAGACGCTCGGCCTGCCGGTACCGGTGATCCCTTTGGAGTTGCCGTCCTATCAGCGCAAGGAGAACTGGGGCGCGTCGGAGACCTTCTATCACCTGGTCCGGACCTTGTGTGCGCCCTTGGCCCCGGCGCCGGGGCAACAGCGGCCCGCGCGTCCGGAAGGGGCGCGGCCTTCCTGCAATCTGTTGGGCGCCACGGCGCTGGGCTTCAGGCATCGCGACGACGTGACGGAGGTGACCCGCCTGCTCGCACTCCTCGGCATCGACGTCAATGTGGTCGCGCCGATGGATGCGACGCCGGCCGACCTGCAGCGGCTGGGCGATGCGGACTTCAACGTCGTGCTTTATCCCGAAACCGGCGAAACGGCCGCGCGGTGGCTGAAGCGGGCCTTCGGACAGCCGATGGTCACGACAGTGCCGATCGGGATCGGTGCCTGCCGCGATTTCGTTCACGAGGTGGCCGAACTGGCCGGGGTCGATCCGGCACCCGCGCTGGCCGGCGAGCCGTCCCGTCTGCCCTGGTACTCCCGTTCCGTCGATTCGACATACCTCACCGGCAAGCGCGTCTTCATCTTCGGCGACGCCACCCATGCCATTGCCGCAGCGCGCATCGCCGCCGAGGAATTCGGTTTCACCGTCGTCGGCCTGGGCAGCTACAGCCGCGAGCAGGCGCGCGACTTGCGGGCCGCCGCCGGGCGCCTGGACCTGGAGGCGCTGATCACCGACGACTACCTGGAGGTGGAGGACGCGATCGCCGCCCTGCAGCCGGAACTGGTGCTGGGCACCCAGATGGAGCGGCACATTGCCAAGCGGCTGGGCATCCCCTGTGCGGTGATCTCCGCGCCGGTCCATGTGCAGGACTTCCCGGCGCGATATTCGCCGCAGATGGGTTTCGAAGGCGCCAACGTCATCTTCGACACCTGGGTGCATCCCCTGATGATGGGCCTGGAAGAGCATCTGCTTGGCATGTTCCGCGAGGACTTCGAATTCGCCGACGGCAAGGCGCCCTCGCACCTGGGCGGCGAAGCGATGCCGCAGCCCGGCCCGGTCCCGCAACCCCAGGTCGACCCCGCCAACGAGGATGTGGCCTGGAGCGCGGACGCCGAGAACGAACTGAAAAAGATCCCCTTCTTCGTTCGCGGCAAGGCGCGCCGCAACACCGAACGGTTCGCCGCGGAACGCGGCGTCCGCACCATCACGCTTGAGACCCTGTATGATGCCAAGGCGCACTTCGGACGCTGAGCGAACCCCTCCGGTCCGCGTGGTCCTGATCACGCTGGACAATCACCTGGCCGCGACGGTCGCCGACCCTGCGGCGGAACCTGCCGAACCTGGAACTGGACTTCCACGTGGCGGCGGACTGGGACAAAGACGCCGATGCGCTTGAGCGGTGCCGGGCCGACATCGCGCGCGGCGACATCGTCATCGCGACAATGCTGTTCATGGAAAACCACATCGAGCCGATCTTTGACGCGTTGCAGGCGCGCCGGGACGACTGCGATGCCATGGTCGCCTGCATGTCGGCGGGCGAGGTGGTCCGTCTGACCCGGATGGGCCGTTTCCGGATGGGCGACGGCGAGGCGGGCGCCATTGGCCTTTTGAAGCGGCTGCGCGGCTCGCGCAAGAACGGCTCCAGCGACGGCGCCAGCCAGATGGCGATGCTGCGCAGGCTGCCCCGGGTGCTGCGCTTCATTCCGGGCACGGCCCAGGATCTGCGCGCCTATTTCCCGGCGATGCAGTACTGGCTGGCCTGCAGCGATCAGAACCTGACCAATCTGGTGCGCCTGCTGGTCAGCCGTTATGCCGCGGGGCCCCGCGCGTCGCTGCGGACGGCGGTCACGCCGGCGCCGCCGGTGGACTATCCCGACACCGGGCTCTACCACCCCGCCGTCAAGGGCCGCACCAGCGAACGTCTGGCCGACATCCCGGCACCGCGCGACTGCCGTGGCTCGGTGGGCATCATCCTGATGCGGGCCTACGTTCTGGCGGGCGACACCGGGCATTACGACGCTGTCATTGCCGCGCTGGAGGCACGCGGGCTCAAGGCAATCCCGATCTTCGCCTGCGGGCTGGATATCCGTCCCGCTGTGGAGCGGTTCTTCCTCACCGATGGCAGGCCCCACGTGGACGCGGTGGTCTCGCTGACCGGCTTTTCACTGGTTGGCGGCCCCGCCTACAACAATGCCGGTGCCGCCGAAGAGATGCTGGCGTCGCTGGACGTTCCTTGCCTTTCCGGGCAGGCGCTGGAATTCCAGACGCTGGACGAATGGCGGACGTCGGAGCGCGGGCTGATGCCGGTGGAGTCCACCATGATGGTGGCCATCCCGGAACTGGACGGGGCGACCGGACCCATCGTCTTCGGAGGTCGTTCCGCGCGCGGCCCGAACGACAGCACGATGACGGGCGACCCCGAGCGAGTCACCGCCCTGGCGGACCGGGTGCTCAAGTTGATCACGCTACGCAAGACGCCAGCGGCGGACCGCAAGGTCGCCGTCACCCTGTTCAACTTTCCGCCAAACAGTGGCGCGACCGGAACGGCCGCGCACCTTGCGGTCTGGGACTCCCTGTTCAATGTTCTGGAGACGATGGCCGGGGCGGGCTACCGGGTCGACCTGCCGGTTGACGTGGACGCGCTGCTATCGACCGTTCTGGAAGGCAACGCGGACCGCTTCGGGGCCGAAGCGAACGTCGCCGCGCGGATCCCGGTCGACGATCATGTCCGGCGCGAGCCCTGGCTCAAGGAGATCGAGGCGCAGTGGGGCGCGGCGCCGGGCAGGCAGCAGACCGACGGGCGCTCCCTTTTCGTGCCGGGCGCCCGGTTCGGCAACGTCATGGTCGCTGTGCAGCCGGGCTTCGGCTACGAAGGCGACCCGATGCGTCTGTTGTTCGAAAAGGGGTTCGCCCCGACGCATGCTTTTTCGGCCTTCTATCGTTACATCCGCGAGGATTTCGAGGCCGATGCGGTGCTCCACTTCGGCACCCACGGCGCCCTGGAATTCATGCCCGGCAAGCAGACTGGCCTGTCCGGCGACTGCTGGCCGGACCGGTTGATCGGCGACCTGCCGAACTTCTATCTGTATGCCGCGAACAATCCTTCCGAAGGAATGATCGCGAAGCGCCGTTCGGCCGCCACTCTGATCATCTACCTGACTCCGCCGCTGCAGCAGGCGGGCCTGTACAAGGAGCTGCTTGACCTGAAGGCTTCAATCGACCGCTGGCGCGCCTTGCCGCCGGACCAGGACTGCGAACGCGAGGGCCTTGCGGCCCTGATCCAGGCCCAGGCCGCCGGCATCGATCTGGCGGAAGCGGAACCCGCCTGGTCTGGCACCGGCGAGGCGGAGGTTGTCGCCGTCGCGGCAGGGGTCGCGGAACTCGAAGAAACGCTGATCCCGCACGGCCTGCACACCCTTGGGGTGGCGCCGGGCGAAGATGCCCGCAAGGACACCCTGCGCGCGGTGGCCGAGGCGGCCTTCGATCATGCGGTCCCGGAACCTGCCCTGTCGGCCCTGGTTGCTGGCGGCGGCGCGGCGGCGGCGATGTCCGCGGCCGGCGCCGGTGCCGACGCGGAAGAGTGTTACCGGCGCCTGGACCAGCTCAACGCAGACTTGGGCCGCGATACCGAAACCACTGCCATCCTGCAGGCCCTGGACGGGCGCTTCATCCGGCCGGTGGCCGGCGGTGACCTCCTGCGTACGCCGGAGATCCTGCCGACGGGCCGGAACATTCACGGCTTCGACCCGTTCCGGCTGCCCAGCACCTTTGCCGTCCAGGACGGAGCCCGCCAGGCCGAGCTCCTGCTTGCCCGCCACGTCCGCGACGGCAACGGATTCCCGGAATCCGTGGCGTTGGTCCTGTGGGGTGCCGACAACCTGAAGACCGAAGGCGGTCCGATCGGCCAGGCGCTGGCCCTGATCGGGGCGCGGCCTCGCTATGACAGTTTCGGTCGGCTTGCCGGCGCACGCCTGATCGACCTGGAAGAGCTGGACCGGCCGCGCATCGACGTGGTGATGACCCTGTCGGGCATCTTCCGCGACCTGTTGCCGTTGCAGACCCGGATGCTGGCGGAAGCCGCCTATCTGGCCGCCAGCGCCGACGAGCCTCTGGAACAGAACTTCGTCCGTCGGAACACGGTGCGGCAGCAGGAGGAACGCGGCTGCGATTTCGAGACCGCCGCGCTCAGGGTCTTCAGCAATGCCGACGGCGCCTACGGCTCGAACGTCAACCACCTGGTCGACAGCGGCCAGTGGAGCGACGAGGACGATCTGGGCGCGATGTTCACGCGGCGCAAGTGCTTCGCGCATGCGCGCTCGGGCGCCCCGGTCCGGCATGAGGAACTGCTGAAGTCCATGTTGGGCGGGGTCGATCTGGCCTACCAGAACCTGGAATCCGTCGAAGTCAGCGTCACCACCATCGACCACTATTTCGATTCCCTGGGCGGCATCACCCGCGCGGCCTCTCAGGCACGCGGCGGTGCGGTGCCCGTCTATATCAGCGACTAGACCCGCAGCGAGGGAACCATCCGCACCCTGGGCGAGCAGGTCGCGCTGGAGACACGGACCCGGATGCTGAACCCGGTCTGGTACGAGGGAATGCTGAACCACGGCTACGAAGGTGTGCGCCAGATCGAGGCGCACATCACCAACACGGTCGGCTGGTCGGCGACCACGGGGCAGGTCGATCCCTGGGTCTATCGGCAGCTGACGGAAACCTTCGTGCTGGATCCCGAAATGCGCGAGCGCCTGGCTTCCCTGAACACCCAGGCGTCGGCGCGGGTCGCCAACCGCCTGCTGGAAGCGCACGAAAGAGACTATTGGACGCCGGATGAAGAGACGCTGGAAGCCCTGCGTCAAGCCGGCGATGAACTTGAGGACAGACTGGAAGGTCTTACCGGAGGAATTGCGGCATGAACCATATGACCGGCCCGCTTGCGCGGAACAACGCGTCGTCCGGAAAGACCGACGGCAACGGCGAGGGCAGCGTCCAGGTCAAACTGGACCCACGCATCGAGATCGAGACCGCCAAGGTGTTTTCGGTCTATGGCAAGGGTGGCATCGGCAAGAGCACGACCTCGTCGAACCTCTCCGCGGCCTTTTCCAAGCTGGGCAAGCGGGTGCTTCAGATCGGCTGCGACCCGAAGCACGATTCCACATTCACGCTGACCAAGCGGCTTGTGCCGACGGTCATCGACGCGCTGCAGGAAGTGGCTTTCCACGTCGAGGAGCTGCGCGTCGAGGACTTCGTCTACGAAGGCTACAACGGCGTCTTGTGCGTCGAAGCGGGCGGTCCGCCGGCGGGAACGGGGTGCGGCGGCTACGTGGTCGGCCAGACCGTCAAGCTGTTGAAGGAACACCACCTGCTGGAAGAGACCGACGTCGTCATCTTCGACGTCCTGGGCGACGTGGTCTGCGGCGGCTTCGCCTCGCCGCTGCAGCATGCGGAACGCGCGTTGATCGTGTCGGCAAATGATTTCGATTCGATCTTCGCGATGAACCGGATCGTGGCCGCCATCAAGGCGAAATCGAAGAACTACGTCGTCCGTGTCGGTGGTGTCATTGCCAATCGCAGCGCCGCCACCGACGAGATCGACCGGTTCAACGATGCGGTGGGGCTCAAGACCCTGGCGCATTTCCCCGACCTCGACGAGATCCGCCGCAGCCGCCTGAAGAAATCCACCCTGTTCGAGATGGACCCGACGCCGGAACTGGAGGCGGTGCAGCAGGAATACCTGCGGCTTGCGCAGTGCCTGTGGGACGGCACCGATCCTCTGGACGCCGAGCCGATGAAGGACCGCGAGATTTTCGACTTTCTGGGATTCGACTGATGCCGACAGCAGCCTATCTGAACCGACGCAGCGAGATCGAAACCTATTTCGACCGAACCGCGGTCGAAGCCTGGCGCAAGCTGACCTCGGACGCACCGGTCGGCAAGATCCGGGCGACCGTGCGCGCCGGCCGCGACCGGATGCGGGCCACCCTGCTGCAGCGTCTGCCCGCTGACATGACGGGCGGCGCGTGCTCGATGCCGGTTGCGGCACCGGTGCCTTGGCGGTCGAGGCCGCCCGGCGCGGCGCCGAGGTGGTCGCGGTCGACCTTTCGCCGACGCTGATCGGGCTTGCCCGCCAACGCAAGCCGTCAGACCTGAACGGCGGCCGACTGGCTTTCGTTGCCGGCGACATGCTGGACCCCGACTTCGGCGTCTTCGACCACATCGTCGCGATGGACTCGCTGATCCACTACCGGACGCCGGACATCGTCGCGATCCTCGGCCGGCTGGCGGCACGGGCGGGCAGCTCGATCGTCTATACCGTGGCGCCGCGCACGCCGGCGCTGACCGCCATGCACACGGTCGGGCGGCTGTTCCCGCGCGGCAACCGGGCGCCGTCGATCGTGCCGGTGACCGAGACGAAACTGCACGGCCTGATCCGCAAAACCCCCGCGCTAGAGGGGTGGCGCGTCGGCCGCAGCGAGCGGATCGACAGCGGCTTCTATCTCTCACAAGCACAGGAGCTGGTCCGGCCGTGAGCCAGAAACACGTCGTCATCGCGGAATTCTGGACGCGGCTGGGGCCGCGCTTCCTGCCGTTCGCTGACGCGGCCTCGGAAGAACTGCCGTTGGGCCGGCTGCTGCGGCTTTCGCTGTTCCAGGTTTCCGTCGGGATGGCGGTCGTGCTGCTGACCGGGACGTTGAACCGGGTCATGATCCTGGAACTGGGCGTGCCCGCCTGGCTGGTCGCCCTGATGGTCTCGATCCCGCTGGTCTTTGCCCCGTTCCGGGCGCTGATCGGCTACAAGTCCGACACCTACCGGTCCTACCTGGGTTGGCGGCGTGTACCTTATATATGGTACGGCTCGCTGCTGCAGTTCGGCGGCCTGGCGATCATGCCCTTCGCGCTGTTGGTGCTGTCCGGCGACGTGCGCGGCGGCTCGCCGGTCTGGGGCCAGGTCGGCGCGGCACTGGTCTTCCTGATGGTGGGGGCGGGGCTGCACACCACCCAGACCGCCGACCTGGCACTGGCGACCGACCTGGCGAAGCCCGAGAACAGGCCACGGGTGGTCGCGCTGCTCTACTTCATGCTGTTGGTCGGCATGGGCTTGAGTGCCCTGGTGCTGGGCATGCTCTTGAAGGATTTCAGCGCGATCCGCCTGATCAAGGTGATCCAGGGCGCTGCGGTCGTGACGATGGTGCTGAACTTCGTCGCGCTGTGGAAGCAGGAGGCGCGCGCCCCCAAGCGGACGGCGCACCATCTGCCGCGCCCCAGCTTCGTCGAAATGTGGCGGGATTTCGCCCAGGGCGGACGTGCAACGCGTCTCTTGTTTGCGGTCGGGCTCGGGGCGGCGGCCTTCAGCATGCAGGATATCCTGCTGGAACCCTATGGCGGCGAGGTCCTGGGCCTGAGCGTGTCGGCGACCACGACGCTGACGGCGCTGTTCGCCGCCGGCACGCTGGCCGGGTTTGGGCTCGCAGCGCGCAACCTCAGCCGCGGCTCCGACCCGCACAGGCTTGCGGGCTACGGCGCCGTCGTCGGTGTCTTCGCGTTTTCCGCCCTGGTCTTCTCGGCGCCGATGGCGTCGCCTGAATTGTTCCGGGCTGGGACCGTGCTGATCGGTTTCGGCGGCGGGCTTTATGCGGTCGGCACGCTGACCGCCGCCATGGCGCTGGCGCGCGACGGCAACAGCGGCATGGCGCTGGGGGCCTGGGGTGCGGTGCATGCCACGGCCACCGGTGGCGCGATCGCGCTGGGCGGCGCGCTCAAGGATTTTGTCGGCGGGCTTGCCGCGTCAGGCGCGCTGTGGTCAGCCCTGACCGATGCCTCGGTCGGGTATTCCGTTGTGTATCACCTGGAGATTCTCCTGCTGTTTTGCGCCTTGGTGGCGATCGGCCCGCTGGTACGTCCGCCCGGCGTGCCCGCGGGTGCCCCTGAGACCAAATTTGGACTGGCCGAACTACCCGGCTAGGCCGGCGATGGAGGTGAGTGATGGAAATCGGTGCAATTACTGGATATGTCGATGCCGCGCAGGTCGTCCTGTACGTCTTCTGGGTCTTCTTTTTCATCCTGCTGTATTACCTGTTCGCTGAGGGCAAATGGGAAGGCTATCCGCTGGAAACAGACGAGCTGGAGCCGGGCAAGCGGCGACAGCTGGCCGGCATCACGGCCGTTCCCGCGCCGAAAACCTTCCTGATGCCAGACGGGTCCAAAGTCCTGGTGCCGGACCCGTCCCGGGCCGATAGCGCCGGGCTCAGGGCCAAAGCGGTTTCGCGCGTCGCCGGCCACCCGATCGAGCCGGACGGCGATCCGCTGACGGCCGGAGTCGGACCGGGCGCCTATGCGATGCGCGACGACAAGCCGGACCTGGATTGGGACGGCAAGCCGAAGATCGTGCCGATGCGGAACGCCCCCGATTATTACGTGGACGAAAACGATCCCGACCCGCGCGGCATGAGCGTGGTCGGCGCGGACAACGAGGTCGGAGGCACCGTCAAGGATCTGTGGGTGGATCTTCCCGAACACCTGATGCGTTTCCTGGAAGTCGACGTGGGCGAGGGCAGGACGGCCCTGTTCCCCGCCACCCTGATCACCATCGAAGGTGATCCCAAGGTGGTCCGGGTGCGTTCGCTGTTGTCGACGCAGTTCGCCAATATCCCGCAGGTCGCCAGTTCGACGCAGATCACCCGGCTGGAGGAAGAGAAGATCTACGGCTATTTCGGCGCCGGAACGCTCTATGCAACCTGGCGCCGGGCGGAGCCCCTGCTATGAACCGCGATCTTCCCGACATGGAACCGATCGCCGGCCTGCCGGCGCGCCCGCCCGAAGGCGAGGAGATCCTGTGGCAGGGCAGGCCCGACTGGTGGGGGCTGGCGTTGCGGGTCTTTCACATCAGGAAGGCCGCGGTCTATTTCGCCATCCTCATCGCCTGGCGCGGCGCGACCGCGCTCTATGACGACGCCGGGATCGTTGCGGCAGGTGGCGCGATGACCAACATGTTGCTGCTTGCCGCGGTGGCCCTTGGTCTGTTCGCCGGTCTTGCCAAACTCTATGCGCGGACGACGATCTACACGATCACAAGCCGCCGCTTGGTGATGCGGTTCGGCGTCGCCCTGTCGATGGCGGTCAACTTCCCGTTCAGCAAGATCGACGGCGCCGCCGTGCGTCTGTGCGCGGACGGGACGGGCGATATGCCGCTGACGCTGCGCGGCCGCGACAGGATCGCCTGGCTGCACCTGTGGCCGTTCGCCCGCCCGGGTCGCTATCGCAGGCCCGAGCCGATGCTGCGTGCGCTGCCCGATGCGGCAGCGGTTGCCAACCTGCTGGCGACGGCCATGAAGGCCGAACTTGGCGGCGGAGTCGTGCATGCGATCGAAACCGAGCCCGAGGCGGCGCCGGTCGGCGCAACCGCCGAGGCCAAGCTGGCCGTGTCGGCGCGCTGAGGGGACATCCGATGGCGCACCACCACGACACCCACGTCCCCCGCCCCGCCTTGCTTGCGGCGGCGGCGTTGATCGTGTTCTCGATCGGCATCGCCGTTGCTGCGCGCCAGGGCCTGGTTTCCGGCGACGCGCCGATCGCGGCCGATGCCGTCCAGGAACGGGCGCTGCTTTTCAAGGACCGGCGCCAGGGTGGCATCGAAGTGGTGGCTGCCGACACGGGCCGGGTTCTGGCCGTCTTCGAGCCGGGCACAAACGGGTTCGCCCGGGGCGTCATGCGCGGCCTCGCCCGCGACCGCCGCGCCCGGTGCTTCGGGCCGGAGCAGCCTTTCCACCTTGTCCGTTTCGACGACGGGCGGCTGACGCTTATCGATTCCACGACCGGCCGGACGATCGAGCTGGTCTCGTTCGGACCCGACAATGCCGGCGTCTTCGCGCGCCTCTTAAGCGCCGACGAGGGAGAAACCTGATGCAGGCCCAAACGCATCGCGGGTCCAGGTTCGACGTCGACTGTACGGTCGACATCGAGAACACATTCGAGAACCTGCACGCCCATGTGGAACTGGACGGCAATCCGGAGATCCGGTTGGGCGACAAGGTCCGCGTCCACGGCGAGCCGGTCATCGTTCCTTATGGCACGCGCCTGACCTTGCGGCGGACCGCCACGGTCAGCCGTGCCAACGCTTTGACGCGGGCCTGGACCCGCGTCACCGGAAACCTCGAATGCTTCGAGCTTTTCGATGTCAGCTTTACCGAAGAGAGGGAACTATGACGATCGAGACCCTTTCCGTCACGTCGCGCGACACGACGCGCATGGCGAAGGAAAACACCGTTCTCAGCCCGCGCTTCTACACCACCGACTTCGACGAGTTGGACCGGATCGACGTCACGCCCGTGCGGTCGGAATGGGATCCATTGATTGCAGAGATGCGTTCGGACCCCAACAAGGGCCATTTCAAACGCGACGAAAGCTGGGACAAGGTCTCGCTGGAAGACCTGCCCGAGGGGCTGCGCAAGGAGTTCGTTGATTTCCTGGTCAGCTCGCTGACCGCGGAGTTCTCCGGGTGCATTCTCTATGCGGAGATGAAGAAGCGCGGCAGCAATCCCGATATCTGCGAACTGTTCAGTCTGATGAGCCGTGACGAATCCCGGCACGCGGGCTTCATCAACGACGCGCTGAAAGAGTTCGGGATCGGGGTCGATCTCAGTTTCCTGACCAAGACCAAGAAGTACACCTTCTTCAAGCCAAAATACACTTTCTACTCGGTCTATCTGTCGGAGAAGATCGGCTACGCGCGCTACATCACCACCTACCGCCAGCTCGAGCGGCATCCGGAACTGCGCTTTCATCCGATCTTCAATGGGTTGAGAACTGGTGCAACGACGAGTTCCGGCACGGCGAAGCTTTCGCCTTGCTGATGCGCGCCAACCCGCACCTATTGCGCGGGCACAACCGGTTCTGGGTCAAGTTCTTCACCCTGGCCGCGTTCGCGACGATGTATGTGCGCGACCATGCGCGGCCCGAATTCCACAAGGCGCTGGGCCTGGATCTCACCGAGTACGACTACCAGGTGTTCCGCATCACCTCGGAGATCTCCAAGCAGGTCTTCCCGGTGACGCTCGATATCGACGATCCGCGCTTCCGAGCCGGGCTCGAGCGTCTTCGCAAGCTTTCGGTCGGCATCGAACGGGCGAAGAAGCGCGGCGGCGTGCTCGGCCGTCTCAAGATGCTGGGTCTGATCGGTGCCGCCGGCCTGACGATGGCCCGTGTCTACCTTCTGCCGGCGAAGAAAAACGCGCTTCCCGACGCGGCGCGCCTGCAGCCGGTCTGGTAGGAGACGGGACACGCCGATGACCGCCTACGCCGTCCCGGTCCTGGTGGCACTGTTCGTCTGGTGGTTCAGCACCGGACTGGTGTTGCTGCTGGACGGGCGGCCGCGTCATCGGCGGTATCACAGCCTCCTGGGCGCGACGGCGATCGCCGTCGTTGCGCTCGCGGTCACCGCGTCGGACACCAGTGTGGGCGCGGCCTATGTGGCGTTCGTTGCGGCGATCGCGGTCTGGGGTTGGCACGAACTGGCGTTTCTCCTGGGCGTCGTGACCGGGCCCCGGCGCGTCTCCTGTCCGCCGGGGACGGGCCCCGGCAGGCGGTTCGTCCTTGCCACCCAGACGCTGGTCTATCACGAACTGGCGATTGCGCTGACGCTTGGGGTGGTTGCGATGTTGACTTGGGGCGCGCCGAACCAGGTCGGGTTGTGGACGTTTCTCGTGCTTTTCGCCATGCGCCTCAGCGCGAAACTGAACATCTTCCTGGGCGTGCCGAACGTCACCGAGGAGTTTCTGCCGACGCATATGCGCTTCCTCACCAGTTATTTCGCGCGCCGGCCGATGAACGGGCTGTTTCCCGTTTCGGTGACTCTGGCGACCCTGGCGGGTGCCTATGTCTTCCATGCGGCATTTGCGCCCGCGGCCGGTTCCTTCGAGATTGCCGCCTATATGTTGACGGGCACGCTCGTGCTGCTCGGCACGCTCGAACACTGGCTCCTGATCCTGCCGCTGCCCGACGCCGCGCTGTGGCGCTGGGCTCTGCGCAGGCCTCAGGAACTTGCCGTCCCGTCCTATCCAGGGCGGGTCGTAGAAACCGCACCCAACGAAAAGACCGGCCCGCTTCCGGCCGCTCCGAAATGAAGGGAGGTTGCAATGGACTATGAAGGCTATTTCAAGGACAGCCTCGACGAGCTGAGGCGGGAAGGGCGGTACCGCTATTTCGCCGAGCTCGAACGCCGTCGCGGCGCATTTCCCCGCGCGACGCACTATCGCGATACGAACGAGACCGACGAAGTCACGGTGTGGTGCTCGAATGACTATCTCGGCATGGGCCAGAATCCGGACGTGTTGCAGGCGATGCATCCGGCACTGGATACCTGCGGGGCCGGTGCCGGCGGAACACGGAACATCTCCGGCACCAATCACCATCATGTGCTCCTGGAGCGCGAGCTTGCCGACCTGCATGACAAGGAGGCGGCCCTCTTGTTCACCTCGGGCTATGTGTCCAACTGGGCCGGCCTTGGCACGCTGGCATCGCGCCTTCCGGACTGCGTCGTGTTATCCGATGCGCTGAACCATGCCTCGATGATCGAAGGCATCCGGCACAGCCGGGCCGAAAAGCACATCTTCGCCCATAACGATCCGGACGATCTGGACCGCATTCTGGGCACGCTCGACCCGGCTCGTCCCAAGCTTGTCGCATTCGAGTCCGTCTATTCGATGGACGGCGACATCGCGCCGATTGCGGAGTTGTGCGACGTCGCCGACAAGCACAACGCGATGACCTATTTGGATGAGGTCCATGCGGTGGGCATGTATGGGCCCCGCGGCGGCGGTGTCGCCGAGCGCGAAGGCCTGATGCACCGTCTGACCGTGATCGAAGGCACCCTTGGCAAGGCGTTCGGCGTGATGGGCGGCTATATCGCCGCCTCGGCCGCGCTGTGCGACTTCGTGCGCAGCCATGCCTCGGGTTTCATCTTCACCACGGCGCTGCCGCCGGCGGTGGCGGCCGGGGCGCAGGCCAGCATCCGTCACTTGAAACGCAGCAGCGAGGAACGCGACCAGCAGAAGGCCCGGGTCGCCACGCTCAGGCGCATGCTGGACGGCGCAGGCATTCCGCATATGCGCAACCCCAGCCACATCGTCCCGGTCATGGTGGGCGACCCGGTCCTGTGCCGGGAGATCAGCGACCGGTTGATGGACGACTACGGCATGTACGTCCAGCCGATCAACTACCCCACCGTGCCGCGCGGCACCGAACGCCTGCGCTTCACGCCCGGCCCGCTGCACAGCGAAGCCGACATCGCCGCGCTGGTCTCTGCGCTGTCCGCGATCTGGAGCGCAGTGGGGCTGAAGACGGCTGCTGCGTAAGCGTCCCCCGACCAAGCAGACAAGAGGCGGCCGGTCCCCAAGGGGGCCGGCCGTTTCCTTCTGCAGAGTCCTGCGGGTCCTCTGCGGCGCGAAAGCACCCGCTGTCCGGCTGCGACGACGCGCACGGCTTCGGCGGCAGATCGGCCCGGGGTGCACAAAAAAGAAAGAGGCCGGAACCCCGGCCTCTCATTTTCACTCTCCACTCTTGCGATGCTTCGTGTCGGCGCCGCTTGTCGGGAGGTGGGAGGTGTAACGCCTTCTATTCGGTCGCCTGGCCCAGCGCCTTCGGGTGGTCGCTGAGCGCGTTCCAGCCATACATGGGCTTGGGGATGCCCTGGTGGCAGGTTTCACAGCTCGTCTTTGGCGCGTCGCCCTTGGGCCCCAGCCGGTTCTCCGGCAGTTCGGCGGCTAGCGGCGTGAGGTATTCCTCGTTCAGGTTCTGCGCCATCTCGATGCCGTGCCAGGCGGTCATCCGGGCCGGGCTGCTCTGATCCCAGTCGTACCAGGCACGGCTGTTGTGGCAGTAGGTGCAGTTGATGCCCAGGCTCTGGGACATGTGGATCATCAGCGAGTAGGTGCTTTCTGTCGTCTGCCAGGTCGCACCCCGCTCGCCGGCGTAGGGCAGGGCGTTGTCGGCCTGGACGCGGATCTCAACGTCATCCTTGCTCAACAGGTCGGACAACGCGTCGTAGGGCAGCGAGGCGAAGCCGGCCACGCGGGTCGCGTAGTTCTGGTTGTTCCGCAGCGCCGCAAAACCGCCCGTCGCTGCGGGATAGTGGTCCTCTTCAACCCAGACATACTGTGGCACGTGCTGTCCGCGGTGGCAGGTGTAGCAGTTCACGCCGGCACCGCCCACATGCTCGCCCCAGTCGCTGTTGATCGCCCGGGTCATCTGCATCATCCGCCGGGCGACGATTTTCGTGTAGACGTTGTCCTCGGCGTAGTTCTCGTCGTTGTGGCAATAGGTGCAGCTTTCTTCCGGCGCCACCCACTCCGAAACCGACAGCATGAAGTGGTCGAACTCGTCCTGGGTCAGGTCGCCCAGCACCTGGACGTTTTCGTAGGCTTCGCAGGCCAGCGGGCCGCCGGGTTCGACCGGGCCGAGCTCCTCGGGCGGCTGGTTGCGCTCGGCCAGGTCCTCTTCGATGCGCGGGTTGTCGATTTGGACCATGCCGGTCCCGCGAAAACCCGTCTGGGTGCTGTCGATGGGCGGCCGTTCCCAGGTCGACATCATGGCCAGCGTCAGAACGAACAGGAACGGAATGGCGACAAGCAGTGCGTATCTCATGTCAGTTTCCTCCGGCCATGCCGGGATCGGCCATGTCGGTGTAGACGTCGGGATAGGCCGGCGCGATCCCGTGCTTGACGCCCCACAGGTACCAGTTGTCGACGACGGTGCCCGTCAGAAGGATGCCGATGCCGCCGGTCAACGTGGTCAGCACCGCGAACCACCAGGCCCAGCGATGGATCGATTCCATGGTGGCGTTGAAGCCCATGGTCCAGCGACAGAACAGGGCGGCGCGTTCCGAGGCCGTGCCGCGGTCGACGATCTGATCGACCTCGCGGTCGCCGCCGAAGCGGCTGACGGCCAGGATGGTGGCGCCGTGCATGGCGAACAGCAGGACCGAGCCGTACAGGAACACGATCGAAAGCATGTGGAACGGGTTGTAGAAGAGGGTGCCGTAACGGATCGAGAAGGCCGCGGTCCAATCGAGATGCGGAAAGATACCGTAAGGCACGCATTCGGACCAGCTGCCCATCACCAACGGCCGGATCAGGCCCAGCACCAGGAACAGCCAGATTGCCGAGGCGAAGGCCCAGGCGATGTGCGTGCCCATCTTCAGTTCCTTGGCCCGGGTGTAGAGCCGCAGCCACCACAAGAGAACGGAGGCCAGCAGAAAGGCACTGGCAACGAGATACCAGCCGCCTTCCGCCATCGGCGGGAAGGACAGGCCGTATTCCGGTGCCGGCGGATCCAGCGAAAGCCAGAAAAGCTGGCGCACGAACTCGATGGGGTTCCAGTTCACCTGGGCCAGCATGTTGAGCCCGATGATGTTGAACCAGATCGTGCCGCAGATCAGGGAGGCCACGCCGAGACCGCCGAGATAGAACGGACCGATCTGGGCGTCCCCGAACTTGCCGACCAGCCAGGAACTCCACGATTTCGTGCCGCGAGGGAAGGATTCGTTGCCGTCGACCGGGATGCCGGGATCGGGAGGACCGTGCACCACGACGCGGGTGAAGATGTTTTGATATTCCGGCATGGGTTCTCTCCCTAGCTCCAGATCGGCAGGTCAAGCCACCAGGTCCACCATTCGGGCCAGCCGCGGGTCCAGAAGGGTCCTGAAATCACGATGCAGACGGCGCTCCAGAAGCGGGCCGACAGGGCCAGGAACAGGCCGAGGCGGTGAATGCCCAGCGGGCCGATCGAATAGCCGATCGCATCCCTGAAGAAGACGTTCTCATGTTCCGCCGACTTGACGGTCTCGCCTTCGCCGGGGTTCGCCGCCGACAGGATCAGCCCGCCGTGCAGCGCCAGCTCCAGGGTCGTGGTGAAGAAGAAGGTCACCGCGATCATGTGCGCCGGGTTGTAGTGGAAATGCAGATACTCGTAGCCGACGTTCGAGACCCAGTCAAAATGGCTGAGAATGCCGTAGGGAAAGCCGTGTCCCCAGGCGCCCAGCAGGAAGGGCCGCACCACGACCAGCACGAAGTAGGCGAAGATCGCGACGCTGAAGGCGAACGGGACATGCAGCCCCATGCCCAGCTTCCGCGAAATCTCGACCTCGCGCAGAGCCCAGGAGCCGAAGGCGCCCAAGGCACAGACGGTGATGATCTGCCACAAGCCTCCTTCGGCGAGCGGCGCCAGCGCCAGGCCGTAGGACAGGTCGGGAGGTGCGATGCTGATCCGCCACACGTTCCAGGTCGGGCCAATCGCGGCGCCGTAGATGATCAGCGCGGTCCCGAGAATCGAGAAGAAGGCGGTCATCATGCCGAAGAAGCCCACATAGAAGGGCCCGACCCAGAAGTCGAACAGGTCCCCGCCGACGAGCGTGTCGCCGCGCACCCGGTACTTTTTCTCGAAATCAAGCATGGCCATCGCTTCAAATCCCTGGTCTTTGCGAGTCCCCGGCCGTCAGTCCGCCGGGGCCGTCTGGTAGTTGGGATCCAGCGGGGAAACCCTCCCGATCCGGGCTGGCTCCGCCCGCTGTCCCCGTCGAAGAGCCGCCGCTGCGCCGGCCCGAGGCCGGTCGGTCCCCGTCCGGTGCAGCGGCAGTTCCTTGGCTGTGTTTGCCTAGGGGTTCATCAGCTAGTTGAAGCGTTCCGTGCTCAGCAGGATGAAGTGAATCATCGCTGCAAGGCTTAACAGGAACACACCCTGCACGACCAGTACTCTGCGAGGGTCGAAGACAAGCCAAATTCGCCACATCTCTCTTCCCTCCTACGTCAACATGGTCAGAGTGGTGGTCGCATTTTGCAGTAAGTCGGAAGCCATGGCGGTCATCTCCGGATGGAACCAAGGCCGCCAGATCCAAACGAGGATATGAGCGACGATGGCAACCGCCACGAAGAGCATCATGCCCTTGAGGTAGAACTCGTGGAACTCCTTGGCTTCGTCGGGGGTAAGGCCGGACATACTCACAGGTTCAGCCATAAAGTTACCTCCTTACTCACTGGCCATACGGCCGTTACCGCATAGACCCTACGCGGCCAGGGCCCCCGCGGCGGAGTGTTTCCGCCGCGGTGGTTCGGACACCCGGCATCGCCGGGCGAAACCCGAAATTCGGGAAAAAGCGTCTGTCGTCGAACGCGTCATGCCGCATTGCCCTCCACAAGGGCGAGGCGCGCGCGGTCGAGGCATGGCGTCGTGACCTCGGGGAAACCGGCAACCCGGGCGTTCTTTTCCGCTGCATCGCGCAGACGCTTTGCGGCGGAGATTCGGGTCAGAACCGGATAGGTCTCCAGAACCCTGGCCAATGCCGATTGCGCCTCGGCGGTCCAGGGCAGTTCCCGATGGGTCCGGGCCAGTGCCGCATCCGCCTTGTCCAGGTCGCTGCCCGGCGGCAGGATGTGGAACAGGGCGTCGAACAGTGCGTTGCAGACCTCCTGCACCAGGTAGGTGGCGCCGGCATAGCCCATGAAGGGGGTTCCCGTGTGGCGCCGGATGATCGTGCCGGGGAAGGAGGCGGGAACGAACACCGCCCGCCCGCCGATCTCGGCCAGATACATGCGCTCGTTGTAGCTTCCGAACAGGATCAAGGGTGTCTTCTGCTGGACGGCCTGGCGTATCGCCTCGTTGTCCGGCTTCGCGCCCGCGTGGCGCGCAAAGGCGAAGGTGCAGGGCAGGCCCAGATCGGTTTCCAGAAACTTCCGCACGCCGCGGGTATAGGTTTCGGTCGCGGCAATCCCGAAAGATGCGGTGCCGAAGAAATCCTGGGTGACTGAACGCCACAGGTCCCAGACCGGCTTGATCGTCGTGTGTTTCTCGCGCTCGATGAAGGGTTCTGGATCGAGACCCAGATGCTCGCCCAGACTGCGCAGGAACTTCGTCGTGCTGTCGATGCCGATCGGCGCCTGCAGGTACGGACGGTCCAGCGCCTCGCAAAGCAGGCGGCCGAACTCACGATACATGCAGACGTTCACGTCCGCGTCCACCAGCCGTGCGACGTCGTCCAGATGCGAGGCCAGCGGGAAGACCATGTTGATTTTCGCGCCGATGCCTTCCACCAGGCGACGGATCTCGGCCAGGTCGGAGGGCATGTTAAAGGTGCCGTAACAGGGGCCGATGATGTTGACGCGCGGCTTGGCGCCTTCCGGGCGCGGCTTGGCCTTGGGCATCCGGCCTTTTGTCGCGGCGAACTCGGTCCACAGCCAGTACATGGCGCGGTCGGCGCTTTGCCACTGGTCCTCGTCGATGGTGCGCGGCAGGAACCGCTTGATGCCGGTGCCTTCGGGCGTCACGCCGCCGCCGATCATCTCGGCGATCGAGCCGGTGGCGACGACGGCCGGCAGGTCTGGATCCAGGGTCTTGTGGGCGCGCCGCAGCGCCTGTTCCGTGCCTGTCTGGCCCAACTCCTCTTCGGCCAGTCCGGTGACCACGATCGGGAGTTCGTGCGGCGGCAGGCCGTCGGTGTAGTGCAGGACCGAGGTGACCGGCAGGTTCTCGCACCCGACCGGCCCGTCGATGATCACCTGCAGTCCCTTGATGGCGGTGAAGACGTAGACCGATCCCCAGTAGCCGCCGGCGCGATCGTGATCGAGGATCAGCATCCGACCGCACCTTCGACCTTGTCGCTTTGGCGCGCCTTGGCCGCCTTCGCCCGCTTGGCCGCATTGCGTTTGCGGAAGGTGGACTTGTCCGCCGGAACGTCTTCCCAGACGCCCGATGCATCGCCAGACCCGACCCCCTCGAAGAAGGAGCGCATCTGGTCGAAGCGGGATTGGTTGGCGATCGCGCCATTGATCAGCTGGCCCAGCACGCCGGCGCCAGCGACGCCCATCAGCGGGCGGGCGGAGATCAGGTTGGTGAAATACAGTGCCGGGATGGCCAGCTCCTTGGCCTTCTGCACGACGGGCGTCGTGCCGATCGCCACGTCCGGTTTGTATTCGGCAACGGCCGCCAGGTCCTGTTCCAACGACGCGCGGTAGGTGACCTCCACACCGTGCGCCTCCAGCCATTCGCGGTCCGGGTCCGACCAGCGGGTGCGCGGGCAGGCGGTGCCCACATATGGCACTTCGGCGCCGGATTCGACCAGCAGGCGCGCGACCAGCAATTACGATCCTTCGTAGCCAGTCAGGGTCACGCGGCCCTTGATCGGTGCTGCGCGCAGGGCGCCCGAAATGGCCGGTAGGGTTGCGTTCTTGGCCGCGTCACGGTTGTCGGGCGCGATGCCGAAGGTCTCTGCAATGCTGTCCAGCCACAGCGCAGTGCCGTCCACGCCGACCGGCGCCGAAGCGATCACCGGGCGGCCGGCCTCTGCAAACTCGCGGCAGGCGCTGGTGTAGAAGGGGTGGATCGCGGCTGCGGCAACGCAGTCGAGCGCGGCATAAAGCTCGCGCCACTCGCGCGTCGGCACCACCGGACCGGCTGCGAGACCCATCGGCGCCAGCATCTGCCCGATCGAGACCTGGTCGGCCGGGAACATCTCGCCCAACAGCGCGATCGACGGTTCCGCGCTGGGGCCGCCCGCCGGCGCCTGGACCTGACCCAGCTCCGCCTCGGTCCGCGCGACCTTCAGCATTGCGCCGGCGATCACGTCCTTGGCCTCGGCGTGGGTCGGCACGCCAAAGCCGGGCACGTCGATGCCGATGATGCGCACGCCGTTGATTTCCTTGGGCAGCATCTGCAGCGGCACGCCCGAGGCCGTCGGCACGCACAGGTTGGTCACGACGACGACGTCGTAGCGTTCCGGGTCGGCAAGTTCATGGACGGCATCGCGGATGTCTTCGTAGAGCTTGCCCGTCACCAGGGTTTCGGAATTGAACGGCACGTAGCCGACCGTTCGCCGCGCCCCATAGAAGTGCGACGTGAAGGTCAGGCCGTAGACGCAACAGGCCGAGCCGCACAGGACGGACGCCGTCCGCCGCATGCGTAGGCCCACCCGCAGCGAACCGAAGGCAGGGCACATGCTCTGCGGCTTGTCGTGCGGTCCTTGGGGATAGTCCCGCGCATAGCGGTCCAGGATCTCGCTCTTGCCGGCCTTTTCGGCGGCCGCCCGCATCTGGTCGGCGCCGGCATGACAGCCCAGCCCGTCGGACTGCGCCGCGGCGGCTTCCGGTTCCGGTGCGGCATCGTGTGTGCCGTCGGGGAGTGGCCGGTCGTGGCTCATGCGGTGTCGTAGACAAATTCGAGGGATGCCTTGTGCAGCGCCTCGGTGCTGCACATGTCTTCAAGCTTGGCCGGCTGCAGGACCACGTCCCGCCCGGTCTCTTCCCGCGAGAAGAGGTTCAGCAGCGCGTCCTGGTCCAACGGGGTCGGTTGCAGCGGCGGGGCCTCGGCGACGTTCGTTGCCAGGCCCTGGAAGATCGGCGCCCATTCGCCGCCCGGCTTGCCGATGATCTCGTAGTTGGCGCTCTTGCGCCGGATGTCCTCGTGGGCGGGAATCGCCGCCAGCACCGGAATGTCCACCGCTTTCGCGAACGCCTGGGCCCCGCCGGTATCGTCGTCCTTGTTGATGACCATACCGGCGACGCCCACATTGCCGCCCAGCTTGCGGAAGTATTCGACCGCCGAGCAGACGTTGTTGGCGACATAGAGCGACTGAAGGTCGTTGGACCCGACGACGATCACCTTCTGGCACATGTCGCGGGCGATCGGCAGGCCGAACCCGCCGCAGACCACGTTGCCCAGGAAATCCAGCAGGACGTAGTCGAAGTCCCAGTCGTGGAAGCCGAGCTTTTCGAGCTGCTCGAAACCGTGGATGATCCCGCGGCCGCCGCAGCCGCGGCCGACCTCCGGACCACCGAGTTCCATCGCATAGACGCCGTTGCGCACGAAACAGACATCGCCGATCTCGATGTCCTCGCCCGCTTCCTTCTTGCGGCTGGAGGTTTCGATGATCGTCGGAACGTTCCGGCCGCCGAACAACAGCGACGTGGTGTCGCTTTTCGGATCGCAACCGATCAGCAGCACTTTCTGGCCTTGCTGGGCCATCATGTAGCTGAGGTTGGACAGGGTGAAGCTCTTGCCGATCCCGCCCTTGCCGTAGATGGCGATGATCTGCGTTTCCTTCGCGACCGGGCCTGTCGCCACAGACGGCGGGTCGATCGCTGCTTCGGCGCGCAGGGCGTCCGTCAGGGCTTCTTGTGGGGAAGCCGATGCGGCTGTCGGTTTGGTCATGAACAGTCGCTCCAGTCCAGGATCATCTTGAGACAGGCGGGGTCGCCGAACGCCGTCCGATAGGCGTCGTCGGCTTTGCCCGCCGGGCGGTGATGGGTGATGAGGCCGTCCAGTGACAGGGCGCCGGTTTCGATCATCGCCTTGACGGCCCTGAGGTCTTCCGGTTGCCATTCCGCGGCGACTCGAAAGCGCACCTCGCGCATGAAGGCCGGTGGAAAAGCAAAAGACGGCCGTGCTTCGTAGAGCCCGGCCAGCACGATCTCGCCGCCCGGGGTCAGCCGCTGGATGAGGCTGTCCAGCAGCCCGGCATCGCCGCTGACATCGTAGATCGCACGGTAGTCCCTGCGTTCGTCGGCTTCCGGCGCGCAGACCCGGTAGTCTTCGGCGCCGTCCGCGCGTTGTCGTTCGGTTTCCCAGACCGTGGGCGGCGGCCCGCCCAGGGCCATGGCCAGCCGCGCCAGAAGGCGGCCCAGCACGCCGTGGCCGACGATCAGATCGGGGCGTTCTTGGTTCCAGTCCGAGCCGCGCAGGGCGTGATAGGCGGTCGCGGCCAGTGCCAACAGGACGCCGCGCTCCCCCAATTCGGGATCGATCGGTACCGTGCGGTGCGACGCCGTGACCAGCCGGTTGGCGCCGCCGCCGAACAGCCCGCGTGCGTCCCAGTAGCACTGGGCGCCCGGCACGAAGACCAGGTCGCCCGGCCGCTTGTCGGTCTTCGCGCCCGCTTCGACGACCTCGCCGACCGTCTCGTAACCGGGGACCAGGGGATATCCCATCCCGGGAAAATCGGGCATGCGGCCGGACCACAGCAGACGTTCTGTGCCGGTGCTGATGCCGCTCCACCGGGTGGCGACAACTACATCTTCATCGGACGGCGGCGTGAGGCCCAGCTTGCTGATGGCAAGTCTTTTCGGTTCCTCCACCACGACTGCGACGGCTTCCATGCCAGCCCCTGTTCGCGTGCGAGAATGCGTCAATGTGTCAGTCTAAAACGACACAATAAGTTGTCAATGAAAATTAACAATCGAGTGTCACCACTGCCTGACGGCGGCGTGTCTGCACCGGTCAGGGCCGTGCCAGGACGAGCCGTACCTGGTCCGGAACGGTCGTAGAAAGGAATGTCACCTGTCCGAAGCCCGCCTGGCGCAGCAGGGTTGTGTGTTCGTCCGGCGTGCGGGTGTCACCGGAACCCATCGCCATCAGGTAGAACCCGAAATACGCATCCGCCACCTTGGCGCCCGGCCCCGACCCTGAAACCGGCTCGGCGATCAGCAGGGCGCCGCGATCGTTCAGGGCGGCGCGGCAGGCGCGCAACAGCGCCGTGACCGTGGCATCGTTGTGGTCGTAGACAACCCTGACCAGCGTGACCAGGTCCTGGCCGGGCGGCAGCGGGTCTGACATGAAATCGCCGCCAACCGCGACGATACGATCGGCGAGACCGGCCTCTGCAAGCCGCTTTTCGGCTTGTGCCGCGACCGGCGGCAGGTCGAAAAGGCTGAGTTCCGAGGTTGGCGCTCGCGCCGCCACGTGTTCCAGAAAGACCCCCGTTCCGCCGCCGATATCGGCGATGCGGCCATAGTCGCGGAACGGGAAGCTGTCGGTGACGATCTCCGCGATCATCTTCTGCGAGAGCGCCATCAGGTGGCTGTATTCTGTAGCCGCATCGCTGCAAAGCCGGTCTGCCTGGTCGTCGGACAGGTACGACCAGTAGCGCGCAATCCGCGACTGTGGCGCGCTTCCATGCAACAGCGCGACGGGGTCGGCGAGGTCCGCATAGAGGTCCCTGTGATGGCGGATCATTGCCAGCACGCCCGGGTTGCCGATCAGTGCCGCGCCCCGCAGGCCCAAACCGTAGCGGCCGCCGCTGCGTCGTCCTGCAAGCCCGAGCGCCGCGGCCGCCCGCAGCAGGCGCTCGGCGGCGTGCGGCGCCAGACCGGTTTTTGCCGCCAGGTGCTCCGGCGTCTGCGGGCCGGCCTCCAGCGCCTCCAGCATGCCGGTTTCAACGAAGGCGTTGAGGATCTGGGAATAGACGAAGCCCGCGCAAAGATCGAAAAGCCCCTGGGTCTGATGTCGCGAGAGCGCGCGAAAGACCGGGATTCGGGCAATCCAGGACCGGAACCGGGGCGACGTGACCAGCGTCGGCGCAATGTCACGCACCCGGTCGAGCAACGTCAGCGGTTCTTTGAGGGCCTCGGGTTGGCGGCCGGCCGCATCAATGTCGTGGGAGTGTGTCATGCGGCGTCAGGCATGACCTCGGCCGGCATGAAGCGTTTCGATTCCTTCTCGATGATCTTTTGCAGACGTTCGGCGCCCGGACCCGGCGGAACCGCGTCCATGGCGTCGCTGACCAGCTGTTTCAACAGCTTGATCGCCCCTTCCATGCCATGGTGCAGGACCGCGTTCGGTCGCGCCAAAGTCTCGTCCTGACCGGTCGGTTTGCCGATCAGCTCCGAATCGCCGGCCACATCCTGGATATCGTCGGCGACCTGATAGGCCTCGCCCAGGCGTTCGCCCAGCATGCGCCAGATCGTGGCGTCGCCGCCTGCCGCGACCGCGCCGGCTTCGGTCGCCGCAGCGAAAAGCGAGCCGGTCTTGGTCCGTTGATAGTCCGCCAGGATGGCTTCCGGTTCGTCCTCCCACGCTTGCCCGGCCACGATACCGAACGGCATGCCGACAGAACCGGCGGTGATGCGCAACAGGCGTGCCGCGCGTTCGGGCGCGGCTTCGATGTGATGGCTCAGGCATTCGAAGGCAAGCACGATCAAGGCATCGCCAACCAGGACGGCCGTCGGCTCGCCGAAGGCCCGGTGGACCGATGGTTTGCCGCGACGCACATCGGCGTCGTCGAAGCAGGGGAGATCGTCATGCACCAGCGAGGCGCAATGCAACAGCTCGATCGCCGATGCGGCCGCGGTTGCCAGCTCTGGCTGGTCGTCGCCACAGCTCTCGGCCACAGCCAGACACAGCTTCGGCCGGATGCGCGCGCCGCCGGGGAAGACGCAATACCGGATCCCGGCAGCAAGCGTCGGCGGTCCGCCGGTCTGCAGCACCCTGTTCAGCGTTTGCGACAGCCCTTTTTCAATACGGCTTTCGATCTTCATCGGAGGTCTCCCGCCGTCAATCTGATTACGCCGTTTTCGCGCGTTGTCGTCTAGGCAATCTGTAAGGTTCGATATACAGTACGAGCGTCAATAACAAATGACAAGCGGTGATATCGCGAGCATGTCGGACCAGACCGTCATCGTCATCGGCGCCGGGGTGGGCGGCCTATCGGCGGCCCTGCGGCTGGCCGCCCAGGGAATGCGGGTGGTTGTTCTGGAGCGCGCTGCCCGACCCGGGGGAAAGATGCGGCGCGTCCGTGTCGGCGAGAAGGAGATCGATGCCGGACCGACCGTCTTCACCATGCGGTGGGTCTTCGACCGCCTGTTCGATGCCGTCGGCACCTCGCTGGACGCGCATCTGACGCTGCGGCCTGCGGGCGTGCTGGCACGGCATGCCTGGCAGGACGGCGGGCGGCTCGACCTGTTTGCCGATATCGAGCGATCGGCGGATGCCGTCGCCGCCTTCGCCGGCCCGGCGGAGGCGCGCGGGTACCTTCAGTTCTGCGCCGAGTCCGGGGCGATCTTCCGGATGCTGAAGGACACCTTCCTGTGCAAGCCAGCCCCCCATCTTGGCGGGCTGGTCCGGGATTTCGGTCTTGGCGGGCTGGGCGCGATGCGCCAGATGCAGCCGTTCAACACAATGTGGCGCGGGATCTCGAAACACTTCCGCGACCCCCGGGCTGCGCCAGCTTTTCGGCCGCTATGCGACCTATTGCGGCTCGTCGCCGTTCCAGGCGCCGGCGACCCTCATGCTGGTGGCGCATGTGGAGCAGGACGGCGTCTGGTACGTGGACGGCGGCATGTATGCCGTCGCCGAGACCCTGACCCGGCTGATCGAGGAAAACGGCGGCGAAGTGCGCTGCAACGCGCCGGTATCGCAAATCCTGCTGAAGGGGGCCGCGTCGAAGGGGTTCTCCTGGAAGACGGTGAAAGGCTGGCCGCCGACGCGGTGGTGATGAACGGCGACAGCGCGGCCCTGTCGGCGGGCCTTTTGGGCGACGACGTCCGGCGCGCGGTCGCCGCGGTGTCACCCCGCGAACGGTCCTTGTCGGCAATGACATGGCTGCTCGACGCCCGGGTGGGGAACTTCCCGCTGGTGCGCCACAGCGTCTTCTTTTCCAGCGCCTATCGGCGTGAGTTCGAAGACATCTTCGAACGGCGGCGGCTCCCGGGCGAGCCGACCGTCTATGTCTGCGCCCAGGACCGGCAGGACGGCGAAGCGCCGCCGCCTGACGGGACGGAACGCCTGTTTTTGATCGTCAATGCGCCCGCGTCGGGCGATGCCGGGCAATTTCGCGATGAGGAGATCGAGGCATGCGAGTCACAGACCTTTTCGGTGCTCCGGCGCTGTGGGCTGGAGCTGGAACGGGACCCGCAACGGACCGTCCTGGTCACGCCGCAGGATTTCCATGGCTTGTTCCCGGGGACCGGCGGCGCGATCTATGGCCAGGCGTCGCATGGATGGCGGGGGCCGCTTCAGCGGCCGGGGTGCAGGACCGCGATCCCGGGCCTCTACCTGGCGGGCGGCAGCGTCCATCCGGGGCCGGGGGTCCCGATGGCGGCCCTGTCCGGCCTTATGGCGGCGGAGAGCTTGGTGACGGACCGCGCTTCGACGCGTCCGTCCCGCCGACGGGTTATGTCTGGTGGTATGTTGACGCGCTGAGCGACGACGGGGCCTACGGCCTGTCGATCATCCTGTTCATCGGCAGCGTTTTTTCGCCCTACTACGCGTTCGCGCGCGGTCGCGGAAACGCCGACCCGCGCAACCACGTGTCCATCAATGTCGCGCTGTATGGGCCGGCGCATCGGCGCTGGACGATGACCGAACGGGCGCGCCCGGCCCTGGCGACAAGCGCGGATACACTCAAGATCGGCACCAGCGCGGCGCGCTGGGACGACGATTGCCTGACGATCGACATCGATGAGACGGCGGTGCCATTCCCCCGCCGCGTCAAAGGGCGCGTCCGGGTCTGGCCGGAGGCGATCACGGGGCGGCATTTCGAACTGGATCCGGGCCGCCGGCACCGGTGGTGGCCGATCGCGCCGCGTGCCCGCGTCGAAGTCGAGCTTAACCAGCCCGGCTTTGCCTGGCGCGGCCACGGCTATCTGGACAGCAATGAAGGCGACGAGCCGGTCGACGGCGCCTTCGACACCTGGTCCTGGTCGCGGGCGCATATGCCCGACGGATTGGCCGCATTGTTGTATGACCCGATCTACCCGGACGGGGAACGACGGTCGCTGGCGCTCAGGATCGACCGGCAGGGCGCGATCGAGCCTTTCGAGGCGCCCGCGACTGCGGTGTTGCCCCGGACGAAGTGGATGATCGGCCGCGAGACCCGAACGGATCGCCCAGATGAAGTGGCCGTTCTGGAAACGCTGGAAGATACGCCGTTCTATGCACGCTCGATGGTGGCGACCCGCCTGTTGGGACAGTCCGCGACCGCTGTCCACGAAAGCCTCTCGGTGACCCGCTATGCCTCGCCGGTCGTCAAGCTGATGCTGCCGTTCCGGATGCCGCGCCGGCGCCGCTGAGCCCGGGTCTTACTCGGCCTGTTCGGTGTTCTTCTCCGCGGTGCGCTGCCGCCGCTCCCGCTTGAGCTTGCTGAGCTCCCAGAAGCCGAACCCGAACACCAGGCCGACAATCAGGAGTCCCTCAAGGATGGGCAGCCATTCGACGCTCATGTATGCCGTTCCTCTTGCCGCACGGTGCGGCTGCTGACGTGCCGGCCCGGTTCAGGCGGTGCCGGTCTCGGCGTCGCGCAGACGGTCTCGTTCTTCCAGCTTCTGGAACAGCAAGATGACCCACTCGGTCCGCGAATCAACCCCGGCCCCGATCCCCCGGGTGCCGTGGTTGGCCACCGCTTCGACCAGGAAACGTGTGGCGGCCAGCGAGGGGTCCTGGACGTGTCGGTCCAGGAACGCGGCCTCGACGGCGGCGCGCAGGGCAATGCGGAGCTTCCGCCGTGTCGACACCACGGCGCGCCTGTTGACCGAGTCGTAGCCGTTCGCCGCGATGACATCGCCTATGCCGGCATAGATCCGCCGGGCCGCGTTGATCGCCGGGCGGCACGACGCCGGCAGGTCGGCGATGCCGGCGCCGGCGCGGCGATAGAGGATATCGGCGTGGTCCAGGAGGCGCCGGACCACCTAGGCCAGGGCCGGTGACATGGCGGGGTCTGTGATCAGCGCGTCCGGGTCGATGCCGGCCTCGCGCAGCCAGGCATGGGGAAGATAGACGCGGCCCGCGCGGGCGTCTTCGCCCACATCCCTGGCGATGTTGGTGAGTTGCATGGCAACCCCCAGATCGCACGCCCGGGCCAGCGTTGCCAATGCCCGTCGCCCCATCAGGCAGGTCATTATCGCGCCGACCGCGCTGGCCACCCGCGCCGCATAGGCTTCCAGGTCCTCGATGGTCTCATAGCTGAGGCCGGTATCGTCCCATTCCAGCCCTTCGACGAGGGCATCGAAGAGGACACGCGGAATGTCGTAGCGCCGAACCACGTCCGTCAGCGCCCGGTCGCACGGATGATCCAGGGGCGTTTGGAGATACACCGCATCGAGACGCTGTTTCAGCCGGGCGATGGCATCGGTTTGCGACGTTCCGAGATCCACCTCGTCGTCCGCCATGCGGCAGAAGGCGTAAACGGCATAGGCCGGGTCCCGCAGGTCCGAGGGCAGAATCAGCGAGGCGGCGAAGAAATTACGCGACCCCTGCCGGATCGTGCGCCGGCAGTGGGCGCGATCGTCCAGACTGGCGAAGCGCCATTCAAACCAGCTCATGCGCATGCGGCACCATGTCGTCGAGAAGACGCGCAGACGTGATCACGCCGGGAATGCCCGCACCCGGGTGGGTGCTGGCACCGACCATATAAAGCCCGTCGACCTCCTCGCTGCGATTGTGCGGCCTGAACCAGGCGCTCTGCAGCAAAAGGGGTTCGGGGCCGAAGCCTGCGCCCTTGTAGGAACTCAAGCGAACCTCAAAATCGTCAGGCGTCACATAGCGCGACGAGATGACCGCATCACCCAGACCCGGCAGGATCGTCTCCTCGAGTCTGCGCTGAACCGACTGGCGGTAGGTTTCGGCGTGCGTCTTCCAGTCGACGTCGGCATCCAGATGCGGCACCGGTACCAGGGCGTAGAAGGTGTCGCAGCCCGGTGGCGCCAGCGCGGGGTCGGTCGCCGTCGGGCGATGCACGTAGATGCTGAAGTCGTCTGCCAGGTGCTTGCGTTTGAAGATGTCGGTCAGCAGTTCCCCATAGCGCGGACCAAGCACCATCGTATGGTGCCTGACATCGGGGTATTTCCGTTTGGTGCCGAAGTACCAGACGAACAGGCCCATCGAGTATTTGGTCTTTTCGAGCTTGCGCCGGGTCCAGCGTTTGCGCGCCGTCGTCGGAAGCAGTTCGTTGTAGGTCCAGGCGGCATCGGCATTGGAGACCACGATGTCTGCGGGGATCCGGGTGCTGTCGGCCAGTGCCACGCCGGTCGCGTGGCCATGCTCGACGAGAATCTGGCTGACCTCGCAATTGTACCGCACGACGTTGCCCTGACCCTGGATCAGGCCGACCAGACCCTTCACCAGTTCTCCCGTCCCGCCCATGGCGAAATGGACACCCCATTTGCGTTCCAAATGGTGGATCAGACAGAACATCGCGGGCACGGACAGCGGGTTGCCGCCGATCAGCAGCGGATGAAAGCTCATGGCGACCCTGAGCCTCGGATCCCGAAAAAAGCTGGAGACGAAGCCGTAGGCCGTGCGGTGTCCGCCCAGGGCGATGATCCGCGGAACGGCCCGCAGCATCTTGCCGAGGGTCGGAAAGGTCTTGTTGGCGAGTTCGGTGAAGCCGTAGTCGAAGATCTTCTTGCTCTGCCGCATGAAGCGGTCGAACCCGTCCAGGTCGCCGGGCGAAAGTGCAGCGACCTGCGCCCGCATCGCAACCGGATCGCCGCTGGCGGTGAAGATCGACCCGTCGTCGAAACGGACGTCATAGAACGGCGACAGCGACTTGAGTTCGATGTCGTCGGCCAGGGACTTGCAGCACAGTGTCCACAGCTCTTCCAGCAGCCACGGCGCGGTCACAATGGTCGGTCCGCTGTCAAACGTGAAGCCTTCCTGTTTGAAGACGTAGGCCCGTCCGCCGGGACCGTCCAGCTTTTCCAGCACGGTGACACGATAGCCTTTTGCGCCGAGGCGAACCGCGGCCGCGAGTCCGCCGAAACCGCTTCCGATCACCACCGCATGGGCGCGGCGTTCGCCGTCAACGGTGGGACGGGTAAGCTGTTCGACGGTCGTCAACATAGCTAGACATTTAAGAGTGTAATGTTCAATTGCGCAAGCGGCTTTTCTGCCTTACGCCGAGCTTCAGAAAAAGCAGGAAAATCAATTCAATAATGGAAAGTGGCCGAATGAGACCAAGGTTAGGTCTTGCAAAAAGTGTCTATTTTTGGATGACAGTTGCACAATCCAAGCACGGAATCATGCGGTATGGGCGTCACTTCGCTTTCCCTGTTCAGGTTTGAACGGCCCCGGGACAAATTGTGGGCTTTCAACCAGATGGCGCTTGCCCGCTGGCCGTTGGCGCGGATTCCGGACATCGCGTTCTTCAAGCTCATGGGGACGGGCACCCGTGAAGGGTTCCACCCCTATCCCAACTTTTCCGTCTGCGGGATCCTGGCCGCCTGGCCGTCGTTTGAGATCGGGCATGACCGGATTGCCCACAGCCGCGTGTTTCAGTCCTATCGACGCAGGGCCGCAGAGGACTGGACGGTGTTCCTGGCGCCGACGCAGTGCCGCGGTTCCTGGGATGGGACGGCGCCTTTCGCCGTTGACGGCGATTGGCCGTGCGGTGGCGCACAGGACGGGGCGCCCGTTGCGGTGATCACGCGGGCAACCATCCGGCCCCGGCACGTCTTGGCCTTCTGGCGTCAGGTTCCGGACATTGCCCGCACGACGCGGACACAGGACGGGCTGGGCTTCAAGATTGGCCTCGGCGAGATCCCCTGGTTCCATCAGGTGACATTCACCATCTGGCGCGACCTGGCGGCCATGGAGCAGTTCGCCTTTACCGGCTATCACCGCGCTGCCATCGCCGAAGTTCACAAGGGCGACTGGTTCAGCGAGGCGCAGTTTGCCCGCTTCCGGGTGTTGCATTCGCAAGGAAACTGGAAGGATGCCCCCGCACTGGCCGGGCGGCTGCCATATCGTGGGTCGACGACCACCGGACAGGTGGCGGCCCGAACCATGGTCGGCCGGGACCGTGACCTGGTTCCCCTGGGTTGAATCAAAACGCGGGCACGACGACCGTGCCCGCGCTTGTTGACCCGGAAAACCCTATTCGGCCGGATGCAGGTCGAACCTCTCGCCGCGGCCGGATGTGTCGGATTCGCGGCGCGCGGCCCTGAGTTTCAGAAGGAACTGCGCCGCATTGACCACATAGGCCGCATACGCGGCAAGCGCCAGCAGCATCTGGTCGTCCGCCGGTAGCAAGCCTGTCACCAAGGTCACGAGATAGGCCGTGTGAAGGGCGATCACGACCATGCTGACCACGTCTTCCCAGAAGAAGGCCGACGCAAACAGGTACTGGCCGAAGACCACGCGCTCCCAGATCGCGCCGGTCACCATGATCACATAGAGGACCATCGTCTTTGCAACGATGGAGACCGTCGCCGCCTCAAAGCCGGCCCCGGTCATCATGTAACGCAGGACGAGGGCGAGGCTGACCAGAAAGACGACGAACTGCAGCGGCGCCAGGATGCCCTGGACCAGGGTCCAGGGGGTGACGTCCCGCCGGCGTCGTTGTTCTGCCGTGTAGAGCCGCGGCGCGTCGTCGCCGGCGCGCGCCTGGCCGGGCAGCGCGATGGCGCCCGCATGGACCGACCAGGGACAGGCGTCGAACCGTGCGATGCATCTGTCGACCACGTTTCCAACATCGAACAGGAGGATCATGGCACACCCCTTTGTCGGACGCTTGAATCGGCAAGGATGGTAACGAGCATTTCACAGGTGTGTCAAGTTAGCTTGCCAATTTGATCGTAAGGAATGTATGACAATATCAAGTTAACTTGACAGTCGGGTCCGGCTATGGGTCTACTTGCGGTTGAACCCTTTTTCGACACGTAACGATCGAACGGTTTGAGGTGTGGTTCGGGTCGATGAAACGGGTGGGGGGTGCTTAGGGGGAAATGCCGGGGCGGCATTTGCAGGGATCTCCGACCAAGGTTGCATCTGACTCGACTCAATAACGAAGGGCGCATTGGGTTTCCGTTCTTAGGGAGGCGAATATGTCGAGCCTGCGCCATTTGGTGGGTCCGAGCGAGTTTTAGAGGGGTACGATTTAACCGAGCCGTGCGGTGCAAGCGACCAGCCATGCACGCACACAACCAAACAATCGAACAAACGTGAGGCGGAAAGACCGTCGGATTTCGCCCGGCTTGCCGAAACGATCGAATCCGAGATCCTGCCGCGTCTGGTCCTTGCCTATCGGGAGACGCCGCGCGAGATCAAGCCGGTGGTTGGCGCCCGAACCAGGCCGACGGAGGAGGACGTGATCACCTTCGCCGATATCGTGGTCAGGCAGGATGTGAATGCCGCCCACCACTATATCGCGGCCCTTTGCGACCGTGGCGTCTCCGTGGAATCGATATTCCTGGATCTTCTGGCGCCGGCGGCGCGTCATCTGGGCAAGCTGTGGGTCGAGGATATCTGCGATTTTGCGACGGTCACCGTCGGTCTGTCGCGTATGCAGCAGGTTCTGAACGCGCTGAGGCCGGCCTTCAAGGTGGCCGAGACGCCGCCGGTCGAACGGAACGCGCTTCTCGTGACGTTGCCGGATGAACAGCATACGTTCGGCGTCCACATGGTCGCCGAGTTCTTCCGGCGCGACGGCTGGGACGTTTGGAGCGGCGTGCCCGACTCCGACGAGGAAGTGCTGGAACTGATTAACGACCAGCCATTCGACGTGATCGGGATCTCGGTCAGCTGCGACACCCTTGTGACTGATCTCGACCGGCATTTGCAGCGGATGCGGCGTGCGTGCCGCAACCGCGCGGTGCGTTTTCTTGCGGGCGGACGCGTTTTTGTGGAACGCCCAGACTGGGCGTCTCAGATCGGTGCCGACGCCATCGGCGTGGACGGGCGACAGGCGGTGTTGCGGGCCAATGAACTGCTTGGCGCGGTTGCGACGGGCTGATAGAAACCCTGCGAGAATTAGGGGAATTTTGGCGGCTGAGCATGGCTGACAGTGGTCTAAGCGACAATCCGGGCCATTTCGGATTGTCCAGGAAACTCCAGGCGGCGTTGAACAAGGACGTCGCCCAGGCCGTGCTGTCGGCGGCATGCGACATCGCGTTGGTGGTCGCGCATGACGGGACGATCCGCGACCTCGGCTGCGGCAAGGACGACCTGCTTTCCGCCGGAGTCGGGGACTGGCGCGGACGCAAGTGGCAGGAAACGGTCACTGTCGAAAGCCGTCAGAAAGTCGACGATCTGTTGCGCGATGGTGATGCCGGCGCGCCCGCCCGGTGGCGGCAGGTCAATCATCCGGTGGCGGGTGGGACGGACCTGCCTGTGCGCTATATCGCCGTCCCTTTTGGCGAAAAAGGCCAGGTGCTGGCGCTCGGCCGCGAATTGCGGCGGGTTGCCGAACTGCAGCAAGAGTTGGTCGGCGCCCAGCAGGCCATGGAGCGTGAATACATGCAACTTCGACACACCGAAACGCGGTATCGCGCCCTGTTTCAGATGGCGGCAGAAGCGGTTCTGATCGTGGATGCGGCCAACCGCCGAATCGTCGATGCGAATCCCGCCGCGATCCGCCTCTTGGAGACAACGGCCGGCGAGCTGATCGGACGAACGTTTCCCGACGCCATTGGCAGCGAGGACGAGGCGCTGGTTGCTGAACTGTTGTCCGGCGTCCGCCGGACGGGGCGCGCGGCCGCCGAGCTGATTCGGCTGGGCGGCGCGGGCGGCCGTGGCGCCACGGTATCAGCGTCCCTGTTCCGCCAGGGCAATGCCTCGCATCTTCTGGTTCGCATTGCGTCGGTCGACGGCACGGGCGCGGCGGCGGAGAAATCGCGCCTGTTGGATGTCATCGAAAGCATGCCCGAAGGCTTCGTGGTCAGCGATCCGGACGGAGTCGTCATCGCGGCCAACGCCGGGTTCCTGGATCTGGCGCAGCTTGCAGCGAAAGACCAGGCGGTGGGACAGCCATTGGGCCGGTGGCTGGGGCGGACGGATTTCGACATGCAGGCGCTGTTGTCGAACCTCAATGAACATGGCGTTGTGCGGCTTTTCCACACCGCTGTGCGCGGCGAGCTGGGGTCGCTGGAAGACGTCGAGGTGTCGGCCGTGGGGGTCCCGGAGGCCGACGAGCCGTGTCTCGGGTTTTCGATCAGGGGTGTCGGCAGCCGGCGACATGTTGACGGTGTTGCGCGGCTGGAAGGCGTGCAATCGGTCGAACAGCTGACCGAGCTGGTGGGCCGCGTCTCGCTCAAGGAACTCGTCCGGGATGCCACGGAAATGATCGAACGCCTGTCGATCGAGGCGGCGTTGGAGCTGACCGGAGACAACCGTGCCTCGGCCGCGGAACTGCTGGGCCTCAGCCGCCAGAGCCTCTACGCAAAGTTGCATCGCTACGGCCTCGGCGACCTGCCCAGTGAGCCGCAGAACGGCCGCACGAACTGATCCGCTGGCGAAGTTCCGCGTCACTGTCAAGTTATCTCCACACTCTAAGCAGGGTTTTTGCCCCTGACTGTCCAATCTAATTGACGTTTTATCATGTCATATCTACTCTACAGATATGACCCGTCCGGCCCTCGCATCCGTCGTTGAACTGCTGAAGCCCATCACCTGGTTTGCGCCGATGTGGGCCTATGGCTGCGGCGTGATTTCCTCCAGGATCCCGGAGGCGGATCGCTGGCCGCTGCTGGTTGCCGTGGTGATCCTGGCCGGGCCGATGGTGTGCGGGGCAAGCCAGGTGGTGAACGACTGGTTCGACCGTCACGTCGATGCGATCAACCAGCCGGACCGCCCGATTCCGTCGGGGCGGGTGCCCGGCCGCTGGGGTCTTTACATTGCCATCGTCTGGACCCTGCTGTCCCTGGCCGTCGCCACGCTGCTGGGCCCCTGGGGCTTCGCGGCCGCAGTCGTCGCGCTTGTGTTCGCCTGGGCCTACAGCGCGCCGCCCTTCCGGCTGAAACAGGACGGCTGGTTCGGCAACGCGGCCGTCGCCATCTGCTACGAAGGCGTTCCCTGGTTCACTGCGGCCGCGGTGATGGCGGCGAGCCTGCCCGACTGGCGCGTACTGGTCCTGGCCGGGCTCTACAGCCTGGGTGCGCACGGCATCATGACCCTGAACGATTTCAAGTCGGTCGAAGGCGACCGGCAGATGGGCGTGCGCTCGCTGCCGGTTCAGCTGGGCGTCGACCGGGCCGCCAAGCTGGCCTGCCTGGTGATGGCCGCACCCCAGCTTGTCGTTTGCGGTTTTCTGTTTGCCTGGGGGCAAACGGCCTACGCCGCCGGCGTGCGCGGCCTGCTCTTGGCGCAGTTCTACCTGATGGAACGGTTCCTGAAACAGCCGCGCGAACGCGCGCCCTGGTACAACGCGACGGGCACCAGCCTTTACGTGCTTGGCATGCTGGTCAGCGCCTTCGCGCTCTACAACAGCTAACGCAGAGGGGAAAGCGCCATGCAGACCGCTGGGCTTTCGTGGATCGGTATCTTGCGTCTCGGGTTGGTGCAGACGGCGCTTGGCGCCATCGTCGTCCTGACCACGTCGACCCTGAACAGGGTCATGGTGGTCGAGCTGGCGTTGCCGGCGATGCTGCCGGGCGCGCTCGTCGCCTTGCATTACGCCGTCCAGATCTCACGACCGCGCTGGGGCTACGGATCGGACGTCGGCGGCCGCCGAACGCCCTGGATCATCGGCGGCATGCTGGTGCTCGCCCTCGGCGGCACCACCGCGGCGGCGGCGACCGCCTTGTTGGCCTACGACACGGCGCTCGGCACCGCGCTCAGCGTGCTCGGTTCTCTTCTGATCGGCGTCGGCGTCGGCGCTTCGGGCACGTCGTTGCTGGTTCTGCTGGCCGAGGCGGTCGACCAGGAGCGGCGCGCGCCTGCCGCGACTATCGTCTGGCTGATGATGATCGCCGGCATGATCGTAACCGCAACGGTTGCGGGCGGCTTCCTCGATCCGTTCAGCATGACCCGGTTGATCGCGGTCACCGCGACGGTGTCGGGTGCGGCCGTTCTACTGACCGTGCTGGCCGTCTGGGGGATCGAACGTCGGGCGCGCCCGGCTCAGGCGGCCCCCGCCGGTGACCACACGCCGTTCCGGGAGGCCATGCGCCAGGTCTGGGCCGAACCGAAGGCGCGCCGCTTCGCGATCTTCGTGTTCGTGTCGATGCTGGCCTACAGCTGATCCTGGAACCGTTTGCCGGTGCCGTCTTCGGGATGACGCCGGGTGAATCCACCAAGCTGAGCGGTGTCCAGCACGGCGGCCTCTTTTCCGGCATGATCCTGGTAGCGATCGCGGGCGGCGCGTTCGGCCGTCGCCGGTTGGGCGGTTTCCGCCTGGGCTCGCTGCGCGGCTGGGCGATCGGCGGCTGTCTTGCCTCGGGTGTTGCGCTGTTTGCGATCGCGCTGGGCGGGTTTGCCGCGCCGGCCTTCCCGCTCAAGGAGGCGGTCTTCGCGCTTGGTGTGGCGAACGGTGCCTTCGCGGTGGCGGCGATCGGCTCGATGATGGGGCTGGTCAGTGCCGGACGCGCATCGCGGGAAGGCACCAGAATGGGACTGTGGGGGGCGGCCCAGGCCGTCGCCTTCGGGCTCGGCGGCTTTGCCGGGACGGCGGCCATCGATGCCACGCGTGCGCTGTTCGCGGATCCGGCGCTGGCCTATGCCACCGTCTTCTCGCTGGAGGCGACGTTGTTCCTGGTTTCCGCTTACCTCGCCGCCCATGTCACGCGGCCGGCCGTCACGACCGCCGCGCCGGACCTTGCGGCGTCCGATGCGAAAGGATGGGCCGAGGCATGAGAACCTACGACGCGGTCGTGGTCGGCGGCGGGCCGGCCGGTGCAACCGCCGCGGCCGATTTGGCCAAGGCCGGGCAAAGCGTGCTGTTGCTGGACAGGGCGGGCCGCATCAAACCCTGCGGCGGCGCCATCCCGCCACGGCTGATCCGCGATTTCGACATTCCCGACTCCCAACTGGTGGTCCGGGCGCTGTCGGCACGCATGATCGCGCCGTCCGACCGGGCGGTCGACATGCCGATCGAAGGCGGCTACGTCGGCATGGTGGACCGCGAGCATTTCGACGAGTTCCTGCGCGAACGGGCTGCGGCCGTCGGTGCGGAGCGCCGGACCGGCACCTTCCAGGCGATCGAGCGCGACGGGGACGCGGCGCCGGTCGTTACCTACACGCCGGGACAGGGCCGTGGTGACGGCGCCCTGGAACGGGTCCGGGCCCGTGTGGTGATCGGGGCCGACGGCGCGCGGTCCAAGGTCGCACGGCAGTCGGTCAAGGGCGCCGACAAGGTGCCCTGCGTGTTTGCCTATCACGAGATCATCGAGTCGCCTTCACCGGGAACCGCTGATTTCCAGGGCACCCGCTGCGACGTCTATTACCAGGGCCGGCTGTCGCCCGACTTCTATGCCTGGGTCTTCCCGCACGGCGAAACCACCAGCGTTGGCGTGGGTTCGGCCAACAAAGGGTTTTCGCTGCGCGGCGCCGTCGCGGATCTTCGGCAGGCCTCCGGCCTCGATGCGACGGACACGCTGCGCTGCGAAGGCGCACCGATCCCGCTCAAGCCGCTCAAAAGATGGGATAACGGCCGCGACGTCCTGCTGGCCGGCGATGCCGCCGGCGTGGTCGCGCCGGCCTCGGGCGAAGGCATTTACTATGCCATGGTCGGCGGCCGCCTGGCGGCCGAGGCAACCGCCCGGTTCCTGGCGACTGGCGACGCCAAGGCCCTGGCCGGCGCGCGCAAGGCCTTCATGAAGGCGCATGGGCGGGTGTTCTGGGTGCTGGGGATCATGCAGCACTTCTGGTATTCCAGCGACAAACGGCGCGAGCGTTTCGTCAGCATCTGCCAGGACCAGGACGTCCAGCGCCTGACCTGGGAAGCCTATATGAACAAGGAACTGGTGCGCGCCAAGCCGGTTGCGCATGTGCGGATCTTCTTCAAGGATCTCGCCCACCTGTGCGGCCTGGTCACGCCCTGACGGCGACCGGCGCGCCGGACTGGCGGCCGGCTCTCGCGGCGGCCGGTTGGGCCCTCGTGATCCTGGGGTTTGGCGGCGCGGCGACCGATCTCGGACCCTGGTACCAAAGCCTGCAGCAGCCGGCCTGGAAACCCCCGCGTGCGGCCTTCGGCCCCGCCTGGACGGTGATCCTCGGGCTGGCCGCGGTGGCAGCTTTCATCGCCTGGCGCAAGGCAGCGGCGCCGGGACAGCGAGCGTGGATCGTCGGTCTGTTCCTCCTGAACGGCGTACTCAACGTTTTATGGAGCGTGCTGTTTTTCATCCTGCGCCGGCCGGACTGGGCGCTCTTCGAGCTGGCTGTCCTGTGGCTGTCGATCCTGGTCTTGGTCGTGGTAGGCGGACGGCTCTCCCGGGCCGCTGGCTGGTGCCTGTTGCCCTATCTCCTGTGGGTGGCGTATGCAGGCGCGATCAATCTTGCCGTTGTCGATCTGAACGGTCCCTTCGGCGGCGTCTGACGGCGTCCTTCGGGGCCTTTTTCCGGCCGCGGCAGCGAAACCCGTTTTGCGGTAGGACGAAATGACGTTTTTCGCATTTTTGGCCTGCGTCGTGCTGGTCGGCAGTTCCGGCGCCATCTTCCGGCCTGGAGACTGGTACCGGACGCTGGCCAAACCGTCCTGGACGCCGCCCGACTGGCTTTTCGGACCGGCTTGGGCGGTTCTTTATCTGATGATTGCGGTCGCGGGCTGGCGGGTGTGGGAACGCACGCCGGGCGAGGCTGTGCTTCTGCCGATGGCTGTTTACGGGGTTCAACTGGTGCTCAATGCCGGCTGGTCGGCGGTGTTCTTCGGGCTCAAGCGGCCCGGCTGGGCGCTGGCGGAACTTACCTGCCTATGGCTTTCCATCCTCGCCAACATCATCGTCTTCCAACCGCTCGATCCGCTCGCGGCCTGGCTTCTTCTCCCCTATCTTGCCTGGGTCACCTTCGCCGGCGCGCTCAACGGCGCTGTCTGGCGGCTGAACAGGGGCGCTGCTTGAGGCATCGCGGCCCCTGGAAATGATTATCCACGGCGCATACCGCTCGCTGGACCTGAGCCCGCTGGGTTTCGACCGCATCGCGCGCGGCGAACCCTTCCTCGAAAAGGCCGTCATCTAGGAGGCGAATCGGCATGGGAAAGAAAAACAAGATCGTGCTGACCGGCGCAGCCGGCAAGCTGGGCTCTTACCTGCGCGAGCCGCTGAGCCGGCTGGCCGAACGTGTGACGTCGACGGACATCGCAGACGACATCGGGTCGCTCTATCCAGGCGAGGAATACGTGCGTGCCGATCTCGCCGACCTGGACGCGATGGTGGCGCTTGCGGAAGGGGCGGACATGATCGTCCATTTCGGCGCGATCGTCGACGAAGGCCCCTTCGAGGCGCTGCTGGGGCCCAATTTCATCGGCGCCTACAATGTGTGGGAGGCGGCCTTCCGCAACGGGGTGAAACGGGTGGTTTATGCCAGTTCCATCCACGCGGTGGGAATGTACCCCAAGACACAGCATATCGGTGTCGACGTGCCGCACCGGCCGGACACCTTCTATGGCCTCGCCAAGTGTTTCGCCGAGGACCTCGGCCGGATGTACTGGGAAAAGCGCGGCGTCGAGGCGGTGTGCCTGCGGATCATTTCCTGCGCCCAGGTGAGCAATGCGCGGGCGCTGGGCACCTGGCTCAGCTACGACGACCTGATTCACCTGGTGGAACGCGCCGTCGACACGCCGGTCACGGAATTCACGATCGTCTATGGCGTCTCGGACAACGACCGGGCGCCGGTGGACAATTCCGCGGCGCGTTTCCTCGGCTACCGTCCGATGGACAATGCGGAACGGTTCGCCGCGGAAATCCTGGCCGCCGAGCCGCCACAGGATCCCGCCGATCTTGCGCACAGCCGCCACGGCGGGCCGTTCGCCTCGACCCCGCTGGGACAGGGCGTGATGGAGTCGATGAACCTCGTTGACGACCGGAAAAAGAGCTAGGGCCGGGCCGAGAGGACCAGTTGCGCGAGGCCGGCGAGGCCGACCACGCAGCCTTCGCATTGGATGACTCGGCTGCTGTTCTGGTATCCGGCGTCGGCATGCAGTGTTGCCGGTTCTTTCATGTGGGCGCAAGGCCAAGACCGGCGTCAATGCGCCCCTGACCCGCTGCCGGTTCAATCCGACGCGTTCGTCTCCTGCACCGCATCTGGTTCAACGGTCGGGTAGCGCCGTGCCTGCGCGGACCGGTCCTTTACGGCTTTCAGGGCTACGTAGAGCAGAGCCCCGAACGCCGCACCGGCGGCAAGATGAGCCGTGAAATTGAGCGACTGGCGTATCAGCATCGATCACTCCCCATTTCGCCGTGCCGAGCGCCGGCGCGCCGCCGCCGTGGCGGCAAAGCCCAGCATGGTTCCCATAGAGAAGGCCTTCGTGGCCACCAGGTATGACAGAAGCATAGCAGTTCTCCCGTGAAAGCAGCCTCACCGTGTCTAGGGTGGCGCGTCATGGGGGCAAATCAAGCCCGTGCGACAAAGCAACGTGATCCTCGTAGCGCGCCCGCGCGTATAGAGAGCAGAAGGGAGACTGGGAATGGCACAATCAATGGAACGTATGGCCGAGATGCTGGAGAAGCAGGTTGATCTGCTGGTTGACGCTGGCCTCGATGAGGTTGCGGTCGCGGCCGCACTGCGGGCAAGACGCCTGCGGCTCATGGCGGAGCTTGCGGCGGGCCGCTAATACCAAAGACGATTGGCGCCAATTGATTGGTGCACTGGCCCTACCGCTCTAGCAGCCGGGACAGGTTGTCAATACTCGGCGGCCCTTGATGGCATTGCTTAGTGCCGCCGCACGTCCACTATGCGTCCGGCATTCTAAAGACAACTTCACACCGCTCGGCGTTGTCTCGGCGAACGAAAACCGGGCATTTCCCCCAGGGGCACGATACGTCAGCCGTTTCGCCACCCTCGAAGGCTTCACCAGACCAGCCGTGTATCCAGTCTGCACCTGCTGGCAGGCGAACGGACTGACGCGCAACGCCAGGTGCCAAAACCGGCGCGACCAAAAGATCGGGCCCCAGCATGTAGGCTTTGCCTTCCGTCGCCACCGCCGGATCGTCCGGGAAGGCGTAGAACAGCGGCTGCATGACAGGCTCGCCGGCCGAGGTATAGGCGGCGAAGCAGTTTTTCAGATAAGGGCGCAACGCCTCGCGCAGCGCCAGCAAATCCTTGAGGACGGCCTCCACCTCGTCGCCGAACGACCAGACCTCGTTCGGGCCGCCGCTGGACGTGAAGATCTTGAAGGTGTCCTTGCCGTAGCTGACCGGTTCGCCGGGCGCCGGCACTGGCACGCCCTCGGGCACGCGGAACCCGTGCAGGCGGCAGATCGGAGAGAACACCCCGAACTCGAACCAGCGCACCAGTAGCTCGCGGAACGCATCAGACCCGCCGTGGCCGTCGTAAAAGCCGCCGATATCCGTGGTCCACCACCCCATTCCGGACATTGCCGCGTGAAGTCCGGCGGTGATCTGGGCGCGGTAGTCCTCCCAGGTCGACCAGACATCGCCGGACCAAAGGATCACGCCGTGCTTTTGGGAACCGGCCCAGGCGGACCGGCACAACAAGACTCCCTCCCGGCCTTCGGCCCGCAGGCCTTCGCGATACCGGCTTTCGTGCAACAGTGGATAGGCACACAGCATTTCGGCCCCGTTGCCCAGGCTGGTGCGCACGTTTTCCGGGTGGGCCGGCCGCATCTCCGGTTCGCAGGCGTCGATCCAGAAATTGTCGAAGCCCTTGTCCACGTAGTTCCGTTTCACCACCGACCAGTGGAAATCGCGCGCCTCCGGGTTGAAAGCGTCGTAATAGGTGAAGAAACCGGGACCGAACGGGTCCTTGTCCGGGAACGGGATCAGGACGGGCACGCCCCGCTCGGCGGTCAAAAGATGCCCGGCTTCTGTCATGACCTTGTAGTATTCGGAAGAGGCCGACACTGTGGGCCAGATCGAGACCATCGTTTCGATGCCCATCGATCTCAGTTCCTGTACAAGTCCGGCAGGGTCGGGCCAATCCGCGGGGTCGAACTTCCATTCGCCCTGGCGCGTCCAGTGGAAGAAATCAATGACGATACAGGACAGCGGCAGGCCGCGGCGCTTGTACTCGCGGGCGACCTCAAGGATCTCCGCCTGCGAGCGGTAACGCAGCTTGCACTGCCAGAACCCCAGCGCCCAGTCGGGAAGCTCCGGGCTGTGGCCGGTTTCGTCGACATAGGCGCGCAGGATCTCGCTCGGCGTGTCGCCGGCGGTTATCCAATAGTCCAGGCCCGGCGTTGCTTCCGCCGTCCAGCGCGTGATGTTCCGCGCGAACTCGGCGCGGCCGGTCGCGGGATTGTTCCACAACAGGCCATAGCCTCGTGAGGACACCACGAAAGGGATCACGACGTGGGTATTCTGCTGCAACAGCGTGGTGCTGACGCCTTTCAGGTCCATGATCCCGTGTTGCGGTTGACCGAGACCTTAGAGATGCTCGTCCTCGTAGGCCTTGAACGTCGCCTCGGGTTTCCACGAACCCGACGCACGCGCCTTGAAACTGCGGGTTTTCGGTCCGGCAAAGTGGCTGCGCGCCTCTGCCAGCAGCTCGGCCCCGGTATCGGATCGCAGGAACCGGATGACTGCCTCGCGTTTCACGTCTGCCCCGTAACGGTCGACAAGGCGGACTTCCGCCGTCAGCGTGCCGTTGGCGATCGTCGCGCGGTCGTCGCCGATCACGATGTCGCCGTTGCCCCTGCCGCCGGTCAGGGCACTCACATGGGGGTCAACGATTCGCCGACCGGGCCGGGTGCGCACGCGCAGTGCATTCGAACCCCAAGCCTCGATGCGGCCGGTTTCGCCGCCGAACCGGAACACGAGGGCGCCATTGTCCTCGGTGAAGACCGTGCTCATGGGTGGCCTCACGCGGCAGGAGGACGCGGAGCGCCAGGACGCGCTGCGCGGATCCGATAGAGCGAGGTGGTGGCGGTGATATAGACGTCGCACCGCTCGGTCCCGCCGAATTCCAAATTCGTGACCATTTCCGGCACGGGGACGTGGGCCGCATGTGTGCCGTCAGGTGCGTACACATAGAGCCCGTCGCCGCCTGCGACCCACAGGTTGCCGTCTACGTCCACCCGCATTCCGTCGGGCACGCCCACCGGCATCACCGCGAAATCTTGCGGCGCCGACATCTCCCAGTCCGGCCCCACGGTGCAGGCAACGACCTTGTGGTTCTTCTCGGAACTGTCGCTGACATAGAGGGTTGTTTCGTCCGGGGTGAGACACAGGCCATTGGGACGGTAGATTTCGGTGACCACCGGCTGTGGTGCTGTCGCGTCGCCGGTCACCTTCAGAACGTAGGCACCGTCCAGCTCCATCGCCTGCTGATAGCCGTGCAACGCGCCTTCGAGGACGCGCACGCCGAACGGCGGGTCTGTGAACAGGATCGTGCCATCCCGGGTGCAGATCACGTCGTTGGTGGAATTCAGCACGCGGTCGCCAATGGCGCCCGCCAAGACGGTCCGCTCCCCCGCGCTGCCGTCGGCCTCGACCGCGATCGCCGTCAGGCTGCGTGTGCTGTGCTCGCAGGCGAGAATGCGGCCGGTTCTGTCGCGGGCAAGCCCGATGGCGAAATGGGCATTTCCAACCCAGGTGCTCAGGCCGCCCTCGTCGGACCAGCCATGGATCCGGTTGCCGGGAATGTCGGTGAACAGCAGCATGCCGTGCTCGGCGATCCAGGCGGGTCCTTCGGTAAAGGCCAGGCCCGTGGCCAGCTGTTCCAGGTCGCCATCGATCATAGCCTAGTCCTCCGCGTGTCGGGCCCAGCGGTCAAGCAGGACCACTCCCACCACCAGCACCCCTTTGACCACCTGCTGGGTGTTGAAGTCCACATTCAGGATTGCCAGTCCGTTGTTCAAGACCCCGATCAACAGCACGCCGACCAAGGTGCGCACCAATGACCCGTAGCCGCCTCCCAGGGTCGTTCCGCCGATCACAACCGCGGCGATGGCATCAAACTCCAGCCCGATGGCGCCATCGCTGCGCGCATTGCCGATCCGCGCGATCAGGATCATCCCCGCGATGCCCATCAATGCGCCCGTCAGCGTAAAGACCTTGATCTTCATTCCGTCCACCGGCAGCCCCAGCATTCGTGCGCTCGCCTGGCTTCCGCCCACCGAATAGACATTGGCACCGAAACGGGTTCGGTGCAGCAGCCACCACAGCAAGACGAACAACAGAACCAGCCACAGGAAGCTCGTACGAAGGCCGAACAGGTTCCCCGTGGCGAAGGCGTCGCGGAACAGCGGTGCGTCGAACAGGATCGTCTGCCCCGTCGTCAGGGTCAGTGCCATGCCTTGGGCGATGAAGAAACTCACCAGCGTCGCAATGAACGACGGGACGGACACGTAAACCGTCAAGACGCCGTTCAGCAGACCGAAACCCGCTCCCACTGCCAATCCAATGGGAACCGCCAGCGCACCGAACCCGGCCGCCAAGGCCATGGCAGTCACAACGCCGACCGCACTGGCCACGGCGCCCACGGAAAGATCGATCTCTCCCAAGAGGATCACGTATGTCATCGCGAAGGCCGCGATGCCCAGGATCGCGATCTGGCGGCCGATATTGATGAAGTTCTCCGGTGTGCGGAAAGCGGGGCTCAGGATCGCAAGCCCGATCACCACGGCCGCGAAAGCGATGTAGATGCCCGATGTCGCCAGCTGTGCGCGGCGTTGCTGGGACACGGTCATGGTCGGGTACCCGAAGCGATGCGCTCCAGCACGACAGCAATCAGGATGATCACGCCTTTGACAATGTACTGGCTGTCCACGTTGATGTTCAGCAGCACCATGCCGTTGTTCAGCACGCCGATCACCAGGGCGCCCAGAAGCGTGCGCAGGATCGAGGTGCGGCCACCGAACAAGCTCGCCCCGCCGATGATCACCGCAGCAATGGCGTCAAGGGTGAGTTGCGGGCTGGACCCTGGTGCGCCGCTGCCCAGCCGCGAGGCGCTGAGAACAGTCCCGATGCCCACCAGCACGCCCATGATCACGAACACCAGGATCTTGTCGCGTCGCACCGGCACGCCTGAAAGCCGCGCTGCCTCCGGATTGGCGCCCAGCGCAAACAGCTCGCGGCCAAAGGCCGTGCGGTAGAGCAACAAGAGGCAGATGGCGAAGGCCAGGATCACGATCATCAGAGGCACTGGCACGCCCATGAAGGTGTCAGAATAGAAAAGGTCCAGATAGACGACATTCATGATCGGCACGGAAATCGCGCCGGTGAAGATGTATGCCAGTCCCGTCGCCACCGAGAACATGCCCAGCGTCACGATAAAGGAATGAATCCGGCCCAGCACCGTGATCGCGCCATTGATCAAACCGATCCCTACCGACAACAGCAAGGTCGCGGCGACGGCGACCGGCCAGGCAAAGCCCGCCGCCATGATCTGTGCCAGCAGTACGGACAGCAGCGACACCACGGCACCGACGGAAAGATCGATTTCGGCCACCAGGATCACCATAGTCATGCCTAAGGCGACGACAATCAGGGTGGAACTGTCGGTAACCAGGCGCTGGAAATTGCGCAGGTTGAAGAAGTAGTCGCTGGCGACGGAGAAGAAGACAACCAGCAGCAACAACCCCAAATAGGGCAACAGGTCACGCAGCAGCCTGGCAAGGACTGCGCCGGCCGGACGTGGGGATGCTCCACAGCAGTCACGCCGCCTCGTCCTCCGCGAAGGCCAGCGACAACAAAGACTCCTCGCTGGCCGTCTTTGCCGGAACAATGCCCTCGATGCGGCCGGCGGCCATCACGGCGATGCGGTCGCAAACCGCCAGCACCTCCGTCAACTCCGAGGAGATCACCAGAACCGCCGCACCGTTACGGGCGAGATCGCGGATCAGGGTGTGGATTTCCGATTTGGCGCCCACATCGACGCCGCGGGTGGGTTCGTCCAGCAGGACGACACGCGGCCCGACAGCCAGCCACTTGGCGATCACCACTTTCTGCTGGTTGCCGCCTGACAGCGTTTCGACCGGCGCCTGCGGCGACGCCGCCTTTACGCCCAACCTGCCCATCCATGTCTCGGCAAGACCGCGGGCCCGCCGCAGCGAGAGGAGACCCCGTGTGGTCAGGCGCCGCAGGCTCGGCAATGCGATGTTGTCGGCCACGGACTGTGACAGAACGAGCCCCAGGAGCTTTCGGTCCTCGGGCAGATAGGCGACGCCGGCACGGACCGCTGCGATGACGGAGGGCGGCGCGTATGGTTGCCCGAATAGCCTCATCCTGCCTTCCTGTGGCAGGTCGACGCCGGCCATGAGATGCGCAAGTTCGGTTCGGCCGGCTCCCATCAGGCCTGCAAGGCCCAGCACCTCGCCCTGGTGCAATGTGAGATCGACTCCCTTGACCCGTGGCGCGCGAACGAGTCCCTGCACCTCAAGGGCCGCTGGCAGGGCGTCGGCCTCGACGGCATGGCGTGTGTCTTCGACACTGCGTCCGACCATTGCGCGAATCAGGCTGTCTCGAGTGAAGTCGGCGGCGGGGCCTGTCACGACGTGACGGCCGTCACGCAACACGGTGATCCGGTCCGCGAGCCTGAACACCTCGGACATGCGGTGCGAGATATAGACAATGCCAACACCAGAGCCGCGCAGCCGGTGGATCAGCGCAAACAGCAACTCTCCCTCGTGCCGGCCGAGCGAGGAGGTAGGCTCGTCCAGAACAAGGACCCTCGGTTCTTCGGCGCAGGCACGTGCGATCTCGACCATCTGCCGGGCGCCGGTGGAAAGCTGTTCGATCGGTGTACTTGCATCCAGCTTGATCTCGAGACGGTCAAGCACAGCTTGCGCCCTGGCATAAAGTGCCGGCTTGTCCAAAGACAAACCGCCCCATTTCACCGGCTCGTCCCCAACCATCACGTTACGGCCGACGTCCAGGTTCTCCAGCACCGTCAGTTCCTGGTAGACCGTGTGGAGACCAATGTGCGTGGCGTCCGCCGGGCCGCTCAAATCGACACGCTGTCCACCGACTTCCACTGTCCCCGCGTCGGCGCGGTGGAAGCCGGCGGCGATCTTCATAAGTGTCGACTTGCCCGCGCCATTCTCGCCCATCAGCGCGTGCACTTCACCGGACCGGACGTCGAAATCGACGCCCGCGAGGGCCGTTACGCCCTGGAACCGTTTCGAGATGCCCGTGAGCCTAAGATAGGGCTGCAACGCCGTGACCCCCGTTGGCGGTATAGCAGGGGCGCCGCGGGCGCCCCTGCGTTCAGCGGTCGAGGACTTCCTACCAGGGTTTGTCGACACCCGGGTACTGGATCTCCCACATCTCGGCGTAGTTCCCGGCGTTCACCAGCAGGTTGGGCGTGACGATTTCCTCACAGAGCATTGCGCCAAGGATCGACTGACTCAATCCCTCCAATGCGGCGCGCCCCTGGAGATAGGCCTGCTGGCCCGACAGCGCGACCACGTTGGGGTTGCCGCCGGCAAGTTCCACATAGCCGGCGGCCTCGCTGTCGTAGCCGGCGATTGGAATGTCGCGGCCGGATTGCTTGACCGCTTCGATGGCCGCGTTCACCGCAAGGCTCCAGGTCGCAAAGATGCCGCCCAGGCCGGGATTCGCCTGAATGACATTCGTGGCAAGCTGCAACAGAACGTCCTGGCTGAAGTCGGATTGCAGCGAGATAACCTGGCCGCCGCCCGCACCGATTGCATCGAGAATCCCCTTTTCGCGATCGCGAATGGTCTGCAGAGCGAATGGGATGCCCAGGATCGCGATCTTGGCGTTCGGCGTGCCGATCTTCTCCATCAGGGCCGCGCCGGCATCGAAACTGCCCTGGTAGGACGCGGCGTTCATCACGCTGATCACCTCGCCGCGCGCGGGGGCGCCGCCGACGATGAAGACCGGGATATTGGCATCGTTGGCGCGCCGCACCGCCTGGCCCATCGAGCCTGCATCGACAGCGGTCAGGAAGATGCCGTCGACCTGTTGCTGGACCAAGGCGTCGAACTGGGACAGCTGTGTGTTGGCATCGAAATCGGCGCTGTTGACGATCAGATCCACGCCGAGTTCCTTGGCGAAGTCCTCGCCACCGCGCACCAGCGTCCGGCTGAAATCGTCGGAGATGTTGTTGGTCAGGAATCCGAACGTGAGGCCGCGTCCCTTGATGTCGGTCATCTGATCTGCGCTGAGGTTGAGAGCTTCGGCGGTTCCCAGGCAGGCATGGCTATCGGCAAACGCCGCTCCGGCCGGTGCAAGCAGCAGGCCGGCACCGAGCAAGGCTGAGCCGACGAAAGTGATCGGGCGTCTGGTCATGGTCATGGTGTCCTCCCCGTTTTGTCGCGTTGATCGCGACGCTCCATGTCTCCCGCAAGCGGGTGCAGATTCTGGTCTGCGTCAAACTGTCCCACAAATCGATAGCGCTCAAGATAGCCCGGCGCACCGGGAAATCCAGGACATCTCAGTGCAATCCGCGGTTTCGTGGGAAAGGGTTCCCGACTAGGCTGGCACCGAGGGAGGAGTGTGATGCCAGAGTTGAAGGTGTTTCCGGATCGCCTGGCCGGCAAGGTGATCGTCGTTACCGGGGCCGGAAGCGGGATCGGCCGGGCATGCGCCATCCGCTATGCTGCCGAGGGTGCGGCGGTCGCGGCGGCGGACATCGACGCGGGCGTTTGCGCCGAGACGGTCGCGGCGATCGCGGCGGCCGGCGGGCGGGCGATCGCGGTTGAAACCGACGTCGCCGAGCCGGCGGCGCTGGATGCCCTGCTGGCCAGGACGCTCGAATCCTTCAACGGGCTTCACGTTTGGCACAACAACGCCTTCAAGAGCGTCTTCAAGCCGATCGCCGATCAGACGCTGGAGGAGTTCGACGACACGATCCGCGTCAGCTTGCGCGCCTATTGGTACGGCTCCAAGATCGCGGTGCAGCACATGCTGGGCGCAGGCGGCGGTACAATCCTGCATACCGCCAGCGTGCAGAGCTATTTCGGCGAGCCGGGCTTCTCGGCTTACCAATGCGCAAAGGGCGGAATCCTGTCGCTGGCGCGTTCGATCGCCGTCGATCACGCACCGCATATCCGGTCCGTCGCGATCGCGCCGGGGTTCATCCATACCCCCGCCCATGACGGCATCCCGCCGGAGACCATTGCGCGTGTGGTGTCGGAAATCCCTGCCAAGCGCGGCGCGCAACCCGAGGAGGTGGCGGCGCTGGCGGCCTATCTGGCAAGCGACGAGGCCGACTACGTCACCGCCACCGGCGTGCTGATCGACGGCGGGTACCTCGCGGTCTAGGCCCATGATCAAGGTGATTGCCTTCGTGAAGAAACGCAGCGACCTGACCCGCGAGGAGTTTGTCCGACGCTGGGTGGAAGACCACGTGCGACTGTCCGGCGCACTGGGCATGTCGCCTTACCGTATCAACGTGGCCCGGAAACCACAGGACGATGGGACAACGCCGCCCTATGACGGGACGGCCAAGATGTACTGGCCCGATCTTGAGAGCTTCAGGTCGGCCCTGGCTTCGCCCGAAGGCGCCCTGGCCGGCGCCGATGTGGAACGGTTTGCCGCGTCGGTGGAGCTGATGGTCGTTGACGAATGGGAGGTCCAGTAGCGGCCTAGCGCAGCGAAGCGCCCGTCTCGGTGTCGAAAAGGTGCACTCGCTCGGGCGCGACGCGAAACCCGATCCGGTCCCCAGGCTTCAGCGGGCTGCCGCCTTCGGTTACCACAATCAGCTCCGGGTCGCCGTCCGAGAACAGATAGCTTGCAGACCCGGTTGCTTCAATCGCGCCCACCTGCATGGTCGCGGCGCCGCCGACATCGGTCAGTTCGATATGCTCCGGGCGAAGGCCAACGACTACGGCGTGCCCGGCCGTCATTGACTTATCGGTCGCGAGCTGTGGCGTGCCCGGCATGTCCAGGATCACGTCGCGGCCGTTCTCCGCCACCGTGGCCGCGATGAAGTTCATCGCCGGCGAGCCGATGAACCCCGCGACGAAACGGTTGGCGGGACGTTCGTAGAGTTCCAGCGGTGGCCCCTGTTGTTCGATCACGCCCTCGCGCATCACGACGACATGGTCGGCCATGGTCATCGCCTCGATCTGGTCGTGGGTCACATAGACCGACGTCGACCCGATCCGGTCGTGCAGTGCGCGGATTTCCTTGCGCATCCGCACCCGCAGCGACGCGTCCAGGTTGGAAAGCGGTTCGTCGAACAGAAACGCCCTTGGTTCGCGAATGATCGCCCGGCCCATCGCGACCCGCTGGCGCTGGCCGCCCGACAGCTCCTTGGGGTAACGGTCCAGGAGGTCGCTCAGGCCGATGATCGCCGCGACCTCGTCGGCTTTGGCGCGGCGCTCGGCCTTGCTGACGCCCTTCAGGCGCAGCGCGTAAGTCAGGTTCTCGCGCACCGACATGTGGGGATAAAGCGCATAGGACTGGAATACCATGGCCAGGTCGCGCTTGCGTGGTGGTACATTGTTGACCACTTCGCCGGCGATCCTCAGGGTGCCTGAGGTGATTCGTTCCAAGCCCGCAATCGACCGCAGCAGGGTGGACTTGCCGCAGCCCGACGGTCCCACCAGCACCACGAACTGGCCTGCGGGGATCGCCAAGTTGATGTTCTTAAGCGCGTGTAAGCCCCCGTAGTGCTTGTCGACGTCCGTGATCTCGATCTGCAGGCGTGTGTTCATTTCAGCGCTCCGGACGTCAGGCCGCTGACGATTTGGCGTTGCAGCAGCACAAAGGCGGCAAGGATGGGCGTGACGTAGGTCGCGGCGAAGGCCATGATCCCGTTCCAGTTCACGACGTTGGGCTGCATGTAGTTGGTCATCCCGATCGAGGCCGGCTGCAGCCGGTTGTCGGCGATCAGCGAGGCCGAATAGACGTATTCGCCGAAGCCCTGCATGAAGATCAGAATCGCCGCGACGAGGATGCCGTTGCGGGCGAGCGGCAGGGCGATCATGAAGAAGGCACCCGCGCGAGAATTGCCGTCGACCAACGCGGCCTCCTCCAACTCGCGCGGGATCGTCATGAAGGCGGCGCGGCACAGGATGATGAAGAACGGCATGGTCTTGGCCGAGATCGCCAACACCGTCGCAATCCGCGACACCTCCAAGAGACCCAGAAAGGAGAACGCTACGAAGATCGGCGTCACCATCAGGCCGGGCGGCAGCACCTGCAGCATCAATACGGTGAACAGTGCGGCGTCGATCCAAAGGCTGCGATAGCGGGCAAGCACATAACCCGCTCCGGCGCCGACGGCAGCGGTCACCAGGGTCACGCCGGACGCGATCAGTAGGCTGTTCCAGAGGTAGCGGACGATATTCGAATAGCCCCAGATGTCGGTGTAGACGTGCCATTGCGGCACGCCGGGCAGGAATTCGGGCGGCACCGCAAAGATCGACGAGCCGGTCTTCAGGCTGGTGACGTACATCCAGTAGAGCGGGAACAGGTAGATCCCAGCCAGAACCAGGGCGACGGCAAGCAGAACGCGGTTGCGGGTCACGTCGCTCACAGTCTCGTCTCCGCCCGGGTCGACCGCACATAGATCAGCGCGACCGCCAGCACGACGACGATCATGATCACCGAGATTACGGCGCCGCGGCCGAAATCGAACTCGCGGAAGCTCAGCTGCCAGGACCAGTATTGCGCAACCGTCGACGATCCCGCGGGCCCGCCCGAGGTGATCGCGGCGAACAGGTCGAACTGTTGCAGCGTGAAGATAACGCCCAGCGCCAGGACCGCCCCGATGGTCGAGCGCATCATCGGAAGCGTGATTGTCCAAAACCGTTGAAAGGCGTTGGCGCCGTCCAGTTCGGCCGCCTCGTACAGGTCCTCGGGGATCGCCGCGAGCCCCACCGACAAGAGGATCATGTTGAAAGGCATGCCGTACCAGATGTTCGCGAGGATCACCGACAGCAGGGAGTAGTTGACGTCCGATCGCCAGAAGATCGGTTCGTCGATGATGCCCAGGCTTTGCAGCACGAAATTGATGACGCCGAAATCGCCCGACAACAGCCAATTCCATAGGACGCCCACCACAAGGCCGGGCATCACCCAGCCGGCCAGAAACAGCCCGCGCAGCCAGGCCGCACCCAGGAAGTTCTGGTGAAAGAACAGCGCGAAGGCGAACCCAAGCGTGAACTGGAACGCAACGGAACCCAACGTAAAGACGATGGTGTTGATCAAGACGCGCCGGGCCAGCGGGTCGGTGAAGATGGCGACATAGTTGTCCCATCCCGCCGGCTGGTGGAACAGCGTGCCCAAACTGAAGACATCTACCTCCTGAAAACTGATTATGACGTTGTAGATCAGGGGCAGTCCGGCGAAGGCCAGCAGGTAGAGCAGGGCCAGCAGCACCAACAGGGTATCGAACCCGATACCGTCGCGTACGCTCTGTGTCAGGGCCCGCATGGCCGCTCCTTGAACCGGTCGCGGAGCGGCCCGGGGTCAATCCCCGGGCCGTGCGCGGTTTCTAATGCGGGCTTCAGTTCAGAATCCGGTCGATCTTGGCCTGGGCCGAATCCAGGGCTTGCTGCGAAGACGCCTGGCCGGTGATGACCGACTGGATGGCATCCTGGATCGCCTTGGAGATCTTCGGCCAGTCCGGGTGCGGGCCCCGGTTGCGGGCATGTTGAAGCTGCTCCACGAAGACAGGCGCGGCCGCGTCGATCTTGGAATTGCCCGTCGGCTTCAGCGCGATGTCCTTGCGCGACGGCATGCGCGTGAATTCGGGCCAGACCCGGTGCGCCTGGCTGTCCACATATTCCAGGAACTGGAATGCCGCATCGGGATGTTCGGTGTTGGCAAAGATCGCGAGGTTGAAGTCGCCGAGGGCCGAGGCGCGCGGCGCACCCGCCTGAGGCACTGGCAACAGCGTCACGCCCCAGTCGAATTGGGCGTCCTTGGCCATGCGTTTCAGTTCCCATGGACCCGAGATCACCATCGCCGCATTGCCGCCGTTGAAGGTCCCGGTGGAGTCCCACTGGCCGCGCGTCAGGGTATCGGGGCTGGTCAGCCCCTCGTCGAACAGCCGTTTCCAGAAGTCCAGCGCGGCCGCGGCGCCATCTCCATTCACCTTCTCAAAGCTACCGCCCGTCATCTGCAGCCAGGGTAGGAATTGGAAGGTGCCTTCCTCGGATGCCTTTGCCGAGAACGCGATGCCGTAAACGTCGTTGCCCGGGTCCGTCAGCGCCTTTGCCGCCGCGTAGAGCTCGTCCCAGGTTGCCGGCGGCTTGTCGGGATCGAGGCCTTTGGCCCGGAACATGTCCTTGTTGTAATAGAGCGCAATCGTGTTGGGCGCGCGCGGAATGCCGTAGACGCCGTCTTCCCAGGTGAAGCTGGAGCGCGGACCGTCAAAGTAGTTGTCCAGGTTGACCTGCTTTGACGCGGCGATACGGTCGGACAGGTCCAGGAAGGCGCCCCGTGCCGCGAAGGCGGCATGATCCGGGTTGTCGATCCCGATGATATCGGGGTTCGACTTGGTGGCGACAGCGCGCAGCGTCTCGGCCACCAGGTCGTCGAAACGTACCTGCCGGATTTCGATCGTGATGCCGTTGTCCATCGCGCTGAACTCGGTGGCGAAGGTACCTTCGACACCGGTGGCGTCCTGTTCGGACCACAGGGTCAGCGTGATGTCGTTGGCCAGCGCGGCGGTCGACAGGACCCCGGCGCCGATCAGTCCCCAAAGAAATCTCTGCATAGCCTCCTCCCACGTTATCCAAGACCGCCTTCCGGTCACGGATGCTGGAAGGCGCGCTTGCGTTGCGGTGCATCGGCCGGCCAAGGCGGGCCGTTTGCATCCGAGTTCCACGATGAAGGCAAGGTGCGGACGCCACGTCAAGCCCCCATCACCCAGACCATAGGCTGGGCGTTTGCATGGCCGCCGTCCCCGGCGTATGCATGGACGCGGCAGGAGGCGGTAATGATCCATGATGTTTTTGAGCAGACAGGAGACCGGATCGTCGGGCGCCTGAATGGCGAGACGATCTGGCTCGAGCCCATCGGCACGGCCGCGGTGCGCGTGCGCGCAACCCGCAATGCCGCGATCGACGAGGACCAGATCAGCGGCCTTCTGGACCAAGGCGCTGCCGCCGGCGCCGCCGTCACTGTCGGACAAGACGTGGCCACAGTGGTCAATGGTCGGATCCGCGCCGAGATCCGCCAGGTGCCACGGGGCATGGGCCCCGCGCTGGAACTGGCTTTCTTTGATGTTGAGACCGGTTTGGAACTGCTGGCGGAGGAGATGCCGCATATCCTCTGGCCGGGGACCCGTCATTATGCGGCGCAGGAAGGCGCGCTTTGGCGAATCGAAACACGCTTCGCCGCGCACGACGGCGAGCGGTTCTACGGCCTCGGCCAGCACCAGCACGGACGACTCGACCTCAAGGGCTGCGTAATCGACCTGCAGCAGGCCAACACCCAGATCTCCATCCCGTTCGCTGTTTCCTCGCGCAGCTACGGCCTGATCTGGAACAATCCCGGCATCGGCCGCGTCGAGCTCGCCGAAAACCGGACCAAATGGGTGATGGAGGCCACGGCACAGCTCGACTACGTCGTGATCGCTGGCGACGGGCCCGCGGCGATCCTGCAAAGCTATGCTGGGTTGACCGGCCACCCGCCCGTTATGCCGGACTGGGCGATGGGGTTCTGGCAATCCAAGCTGCGCTACGAAACCCAGGACGAGGTTCTAGCCGTGGCCCGCGAATACAAGCGCCGCGGGTTGACGCTGGATTGCCTGGTCATCGACTTCTTCCACTGGACCAGCATGGGTGAGTGGAAATTCGACCCGGACGACTTTCCCGACCCCTCAGCGATGGTCGCCGAACTCAAGGACTTGGGGATCACGCCGATGGTCTCGGTCTGGCCGACCGTCAACGCCAATGCCGAAACCCACGACGCAATGGCCCAGGCCGGATTCCTGGTGCAAAGCCGGCGCGGCGCGCTGGACGGCTCGATCTTTTTTGACCGCCGACCCGACGGCCGCAATGCGCTGAAGTTCTACGACGCCACCCATCCCGGTGCCCGGGCCTTCCACTGGAACCGGGTCCGCGACGGCTATGTACGGCACGGCATCACCGCCTTCTGGCTGGATGCAAACGAGCCCGAGATGTACCCCATGCATCCCGACAATCAGCGCTATCACGCGGGCGACGGACGGGCGGTGACAAACGCCTATCCGCTGTTGCACCAGCGGGGCTATGCCGAACACATGGCCGACGATGGGGTTGCCGACGGCGTGATGCTGTCGCGTTCCGCCTGGCTCGGCACCCAGCGCTATCCCGTGGTGGTCTGGTCGGGCGACGTGAAGGCCAGCTTCGCGGACCTCAGGAGCCAGGTGACCGCCGGGCTCGACATGGCGCTCAGCGGCATTTCCTGGTGGACGACCGACATTGGCGGCTTCAAGGGCGGCGACATCGGCGATCCGGCATTCCGTGAACTCTTGATCCGTTGGTTCCAGTACGGCTGCTTCTGCCCGGTGTTCCGGCTGCATGGCTTTCGACAGGATGTCGCCCGCGATCCGCGGTATGGACACGCCTTCAGCTTCGGCGGCGCCGACAACGAGGTCTGGTCGTTCGGCGAGGTGGCCACCGGGATCCTGACCCGGTACCTGCATCTGCGCGATCGGCTGAAGCCTTACATCCGTGCCCAGATGCGAACGGCGTCCGAAACGGGCTTGCCGCCGATGCGGCCGCTTCTGCTGGAGTTTCCCGGGGACCCTGCCGCCGAGGACGTCGACGATACGTTTCTCTTCGGCCCGGACCTATTGGTCGCCCCTGTCCTGTCTGCCTCGGCGGAGGCTAGGCAGGTCTACCTTCCGGCGGGCACCGACTGGCGCGACGCCTGGACGGGCGAACGGCACGCCGGAGGTCAGACCGTCGACGCTGCCGCGCCTCTCGATCGCATTCCTCTTTTCTTAAGGGACGACGCGCTCCTGCCGATTGCGAACCCAGCGGGCTGACACCAGCCCCGGCGTGACGGATCAGCATTGATCCGTGTCAATTCAAAGACCCCGCCTTGATGTCAAGATTACCTGACATCAAGGAGTGTCAATCATGCGGATCGTCCTTGTTCACCCCAACTACCACTCCGGCGGGGCCGAAATCGCGGGCAACTGGCCGCCGGCCTGGGTCGCCTATCTTGCCGGCCACCTGAAGGATGCCGGCTATGGCGACGTCCAGTTCATCGACGCGATGACCGAGGACCTGGGCGATGACGCGGTGCGGGCGCGGCTTGCCGCGCTGAAGCCGGACGTCGTCGGCTGTACCGCAATCACGCCGTCGATCTACAAGGCGGAGCAGGTGCTGAAGATTGCGCTGGAGGTCTGCCCGGATGCGGTGCGCGTGCTGGGGGGCGTGCATGCCACCTTCATGTACAAGCAGGTCCTGTCCGAGGCGCCGTGGGTCGACGTGATCGTCCGCGGCGAGGGCGAAGAGATCTTCCTCAACCTGATCCGTGCGATCGACGAGGACCGCTGGCCTCTCGAACGCGACACGATCAAGTGCCTGGCCTATCGCGACGGTGAAAGGATCATTGCGACGGCGGCCGCGCCGACGGTCAAGGACGTGGATTCCATCAACCCGGACTGGTCGCTGCTGGACTGGGGTAAATACATCTACATCCCGCTGGGCGTGCGGGTGGCGATCCCCAACATGGCGCGCGGCTGCCCGTTCACCTGTTCCTTCTGCAGCCAGTGGAAGTTCTGGCGCGACTACCGGGTCCGCAATCCGGTCAAGGTGGTCGACGAGATCGAAACCCTGGTGCGCGACCACGACATCGGGTTCTTCATCCTTGCCGACGAGGAGCCGACCATCAACCGCAAGAAGTTCGTCGCCTTTTGCGAAGAACTGATCGCCCGCGGCCTGCCGGAGAAGGTCAAGTGGGGCATCAACACGCGGGTGACGGACATCATGCGCGACAAGGAGCTGTTGCCGCTCTACCGCAAGGCGGGCCTGGTACATGTGTCGCTGGGCACCGAGGCCGCTGCCCAGCTCAAGCTCGACCGGTTCAACAAGGAGACCAAGGTCGCCGAGAACCAGGAGGCGATCCGTCTGTTGCGCGAGGCCGACATCTTCGTGGAGGCGCAGTTCATCGTCGGGCTGGACAACGAGACCGAAGACACCCTCGAAGAGACCTACCGCATGGCCTGGGACTGGCAGCCCGATCTCGCCAACTGGGCCATGTACACCCCCTGGCCTTTCACGCCGCTCTACCAGGAGATCCGCGACCAGGTCGAGGTGTTCGACTTCTCCAAGTACAACTTCGTGACGCCGATCATGCGCCCGAAGGCGCTGACGCGCGGCGAGCTGTTGAACGGGGTGATGAAGAACTATCGCCGCTTCTACATGCAGAAGGCCCTGTTCCACTATCCCTGGCGCGGCACCGGCTTTCGCCGGCGCTATCTCTTGGGCTGCCTCAAGGCGTTCCTGAAAGCCGGTGTCCAGCGCACCTTCTACGACCTGGGCAAGGTGGGCTATTGGGGGCCGCAGTCGAAGGACAAGGTCCATTTCGACTTCGACGAGAGCCGCACCATCGCCGATGCACAGCTGGCGGACTGGGACGCGGCCGCCGACCGGGCGGCGCGGGCCGGCGAACGCCGTGCGGCGCTGCGGGCCAAGGGCAAGGAACGCGCGGCGGAACGGAGTGCCGCGGCGGCGGCCATGGCCTGCGGCGGCGGGACCGAGCAACTGTCCGAGAACGGACCGCTGGTCGAAGAAACGGTGCCGTCATGACAGCGGCACCTGCCGCCGCCCGGGCGGACGTCGACAGGCAACCGGCCGGGCGCGTCGGCCCCAACGCCGTCGTCCAGCTGGATCATGCGCTCAGCAGCCTCTTTGGCAGGGCGGTCGCACAGCGTGTGTTCGCCGCGGCCGGCTTGCGCGCGCTGCTGGTCTCGCCGCCGGACGCGATGATCGACGAGGCCGTTCCGGCCGCCCTGTTCCAGGCGGTCCGGCGCGAGCTGCCCGCATCGGACGCTGGACGGGCGATGCTTGCGGCCGGTGAACGCACGGCGGACTATATCCTGGCCCATCGCATTCCGGCCCCGGTGAAGGCTCTGCTCAAGCTGCTGCCGGCCCCGCTGGCCGCGCCGCTGCTGCTCGGCGCGATCGAACGGCACGCCTGGACGTTCGCTGGTTCCGGCGCATGCCGCACGCAGGCCCGGCCGGCCTATGCCATTGAGATCGAACGCAACCCGCTGGCGATGCCGGACTGCCTCTGGCATCAAGCCGTCTTCTGGCGGCTGTTCCGCGCGCTTGTTTCGGCGCGTGTCCGCGTGCGCCATACGCGCTGCTGCGCGGCCGGAGACGAGGCGTGCCGCTTCGAGATAGAGATCGGCTGAGGTTGCGGCGCCCGGTGTTGCCTGCACGCTTGTCTCGGGCGGTGCAAGGCCGATAGGGTGCCAGCCACCTTTGACGAGGCAGCTTTAGCGACGGGGAACCCATGGAAGAGACGAAGATCACCGCCAAACTGCCCGACCTGGACGTGGAATTCACACGCCATACTTCGCCCGAGGGCGACGCGGAGACGATCACGCTGCGCATGACCGCGGTGCCGTCGTTCGACGCTGTTGCGGAGCATCTCTTCAAACCGGGAGGCTTTCCCTTCATGCCCCCCGGCGGCGCCTTGATGATGAGCCTGTGGACGAACCCGCTGGCGAATCCGTGGCTGGCGTGGACCCGCCTTTCCCAGGCAGCATGGCAGCCGGCGATGCTGTCGTCGACGCCAGAAGTGGCGCAAGGCGAGCTTGGCGAAGGCAAAGGGCAGGACACATAGCGCCCGCCATGCTCGCGCATGCATGTTGACGCGGGGTGGCGCTGCCAGCGTATACTGCGCGCGGTCGGTTCCCGGACAAAACAGCCGGGACGATGAGGGAACACGGTGAGGTCTGGCTTACGCGGGACCGAATCCGTGGCTGCCCCCGCAACTGTAAGCGGCGAGGTTGGGCCGATCGAAGCCACTGGGGCGACGCCCTGGGAAGGCTGGCCGAACCGCCGAACCGCGAGCCAGGAGACCTGCCGACCTGCGATGTGCGTGGACCGACATCGCTGATGAAATGGGCGACGGGGTGATCGTCAGGCGGACGGCGAGCACACTTCGGAATCGCCGTCGGTCGTTGATTCTCTCCCCTTCGATTGATGAACACCGTTGGGCGCCGCCCGGCGGAACGCGAACAAGGATCGGAGGCAACCATGAATACCGCAACGACGCACACGGTGGATGTCGCCGCCGCGCCGTCGCACAAGGCGATCGCGGCGCTGGCGCTCGTCGCCGGACTGGCGCTCGTTTTCGTCACGGGCTTCGCCAACTCCACGACGTTGCACAACGCGGCGCACGATTCGCGGCACACCATGGCGTTTCCCTGTCACTGAGGGGGCTCCGATGCTGACGAGAATTGCGAAGGCCGCGCTTGCCGCCGGCCTGATCGCGGGGCCTGCCGTTGCCCTCTTGCAGGAATTCACGACCACGCCCCTGATCATCCAGGCCGAAACATACGAAGTCGGCGGGGCGGAGGCGCCCGCGGTTGACGAGGAATGGGGGCCTGAGGACGGCATCGAACGGACGTTTTACACGTCGGTATCGACGATCGGCACGACGTTCGGGTTCGCCCTCATCTTGCTCGGCGCCATGATCCTGGCCGGCGCACGGATCGACGCGCGGACCGGTCTCATGTGGGGCATTGCCGCCTTTGCCGCGACTGGTCTTGCGCCTGCGCTGGGTCTCAGCCCGGAACTGCCGGGATCCGCGGCGGCGGAACTCGGCGCACGGCAGTTCTGGTGGGCAGGCACCGCACTGGCAACGGCCGCCGGCCTTTTTCTCCTGTTGCGAGTCTCCACCGTCGGCGCGATCGCTGCTGGCCTCGCTCTGATCGTGGCGCCGCATCTGATCGGCGCTCCGCATCCGTCCGAATTCACCAGCACGGTGCCGTCTGAACTGTCCGGCCATTTTGCCGCCGCGTCGCTGGTGGTGCATGCGGTCTCCTGGTCGCTGACCGGTGCGGTGGCAGGGTTTGTCTTCGCGCGCCCTGTGGCGCACGAAGAACGGGTGGCTGCGTGACGCCGGCAACCGCCATCGACCGGCGGGTGGCACATGTTTAGAGCGACGATTGCGAACGGGATCGGCATTGTTGGCCTCTGCGGCGTCGCGCTGGCGACATTCTCTCTCAACCAGGGCCCGGACCGCCTGGCGCACAGCCACGGAAACCATGTGGGCAAAGAGGCGGCGCCGGCGCACGCGGTCCATGCCGGTGCCGGCCATGACCACGCGGCCGTCCTCGACCTGTCGGCGGGACCGGCGGCCCCGACCCTGAGCGTCGCCGTCACGCCCGACGCGGAAAGCGGCTGGAACCTTCGGATCGACACGTCGAACTTCCGGTTCGCCCCGGCGCAAGCCAGCGGGGCGCATCGCGAAGGTGAAGGCCATGCGCATGTCTATGTCAACGGCACCAAGCTCGCCCGGGTCTACGGCCGCTGGTTCCATATCGGTACGCTGCCGCGGGGCACGGTCGAGGTGACCGTCACGCTGAACAGCAACGATCACAGGGCGCTGGCGGTTGCGGGCGCCCCGCTGTCGGTGACACGGAAGATCTTAGTCGACTGACCCACCGGCGATCAACGGCACGATCCCTGAAAAGCAAGGGGAGAGGCGTTTGCGCAAGGTCCTGAAAATCCTGCATACGCTTGCCGCCTGCGGGCTGATCGGCGGCCTTTTGGGTTACATGATCCTGCTGACCGCCGGCCCGCAGGACACCCCGGCCGCCTATGCGGACCTGCGGGCGTCGATTGCGGTGATCAGCACCTACGTGCTGCTGCCGTCCCTGGGTGTCGCCCTGGTCTCGGGCGTCTTGTCCATGGCGGCGCACACGCCGTTCCTCGGCATGCGCTGGGCCTGGGTCAAGGCGGTGTCGGGGATCCTGATGTTCAAGGGGGTGTTGACCGCGATCGGCGCGAAGGCCGATCACGCGGCGGCGGTATCCCGCCGGATTGCGAACGGCGAGGTATCGGCGGAGGTGCTGGAGGCCGCGATCGCCTATGAGTGGCTCACGTTGTGGACCGTGCTGGCGCTGTCGGCCGCAAACGTGGTCCTGGGGGTGTGGCGGCCGCGGCTCAAGAAGGGCGCGCGCCCACGTGCGCCGGCACCCGATCCGCGCTTGCGAACCGGCGCGTCCGAAACCACGTAAAGAGGGTCAGTTCTCGCAAACGCCAGGAGGCGGGCAGGGATCGTATGCGGTTGCGATGGTCCGGATCGGTTAGACGCGGCGCCATGCTTCTGGTGGCCGCCGTTGCCGTGGGCACGATGCTGAAGGGCTGCAGCTCGGGCTTCTACTCGAAATACATGCTGACGACCGAGACCGAGGCGAAAGCCGTGGGACCGGACTACAACGGGCTATACCTCAGGAACGGCGATGCCTATCCCGTGGGTGACATGGCCGCGGCGTTGTACGGGCTGGGCCGGGACCGCCGCGGCAGGGCGCTTGTCCTCTATGTGCACGGGATGGGCACTTTCCCAAGCAAGGCCTACCGGTGGGACACGCTGGAACGGATCGAGACGCAGTATCCCGCCGATGTCGTCATGTTCCACTGGCCCGCCTGGATCGACTTCGTCACCATCCCGCGCGGCAATGCCAACGCATCGGGCGACTATCTGGGCCAGGTGCTGGAGCAGCTTCAGCAGGCTGTGGAAAGCGACGCGAACCTGGCGGCCCGGCCGCGTGTCTTGCTGCTGCACAGCCTGGGCGCGGAAGTCCTGAAGGGTTTCTTGGAGCGGTATCGGGGCGGCCTCAGGCCGGACCTTCTGGATGCGGTGGTCCTGGCCGCCCCGGAGGTGGATCTGGCAGGACACGCGGATTGGCTCGGACGGGTCGATTTCGCGCGGTCTGTCTACGTGATGCAGCATGCCAACGACCGGGTGCTTCGCGCCGTCAGAGTGCACGAGAATGAAGCGCGGCTCGGCATGTCCCGGATCCATCTGGACGGGCGCGAGGAGCCGCTGGCCCCCAATGCCACCTATATCGACGTGGGCGCCGGCACCCGATGGCACCGCTACCACGTCCAGGGGCAGACCGCATGCTTGGCCAGCATCTTCCGGAGAATCGCGGACGGCAACGGTCCGGTGACGGAAACCGGCCTGGTGGCGATGATCAGCCGGCCGAACGTCTACGCGGTCACAAGCTGCTGAGGCTGTTTCGGCAGGTCAGGTAAGTGGCCGATGCCGATCTGCCCCTCCCGACGTGATGAACACTGTCCTACTGGTTTCGCGCGCGACGGAGAAATGCCTGATGCCACGGTTGGATTTGGGTCATGTCCCTATCGATGCATCGTGCCAGCACGCGGCAGAACAGCCTTGAAGTAGTGCGAAATCGTATTATATAGTTCGATATCGCACTAAATGGAGGTCGTGATGGTTTTCTCTCGCCGCACGTTTCTGAAAGTCGCCGGAGGAGGGGTCATCCTTGCAGCAGGCTCCGCCGGCGCTTTTTGGGGGACGCGTATCCCGCGCGAAGCTCTCGCACCCTGGGATCACGCAGGCACGTCTCAGGAGCCGCGCCGCCGCGCCCTGTCCTACGCCATCCTTGCGCCAAATCCGCATAACCGACAGCCCTGGTAGGTCGATCTGGGCAGTGAAGATATGATCATCGTCTGGCGCGACCCAACCCGCAATCTGCCCGAAACAGACCCCTTTGACCGGCAACTGACCATCGGCATGGGCTGCTTTCTTGAACTTCTCGGAATCGCGTTGGGCGAGACCGGGCACAGGCTCGAAACCGAACTGTTCCCCGAAGGCGACGCGGGACCTGTTGCCGTCCTCCGACTGCTTGAAGGCGGCGTTCCCGACCCCCTCTTCGCACATGTCCTGGATCGGCGCTCCTGCAAGGAACCGTTCGAAGACCGGCCGGTGCCCGCCAGCCTGGTCGAACGGTTTGCCTCGCTTGCCGAAATCCACACCGAGGCCGCGAAAGTCGCCAGGATCAGGGCGCTGACCTGGGACGCGTGGCTCACTGAAGCCACCACCTACAGGACGATGAAAGAAAGTGCCGATCTGTTCCGCTTGGGCAAGGCGGAGATCAACGCCAGTCCAGACGGCATCGATTTGGGAGGACCGTTCCTGGAAACGCTCATCGTCCTGGGCATGCTCACGCGGGAAGGGTCGCTCGACCCGAATTCAACGGAGTTCGCGCAGGCCAAATCGATCTACGAGGAAATGATGCTGGCCACCCCGGCCTATGCATCGATTTCGACGCCCGCCAACGGACGCCCCGAGCAGATCTCGGCTGGACGCCAGTGGCTGCGCCTGAACCTTACAACAACCGGACTCGGCCTGGCCCTGCATCCCGTTTCTCAGGCCCTGCAGGAGTATCCGGAGATGGCACCGCACTATCGCGCCGTGCACGAACTACTTGCCGCGCCGGGGCATACCGTGCAGATGCTGGGGCGCTTGGGTTTTGGTCCCAAGGTCGCGCGTACCCCGCGATGGTCGATGGATACACGGATCAGACATGGATGATGAGATCACGCTGGATCGGAACGTCGCCCTGTTCTTCGCATTCTTCAATGAAGTCGGGATCGTCTCTCAGCTGAGCCGCACCCTGCTGGAGGCGCGGCTCCCGGACGGGATGACGGCGGGGCACTTTACCGTCCTGAACCACCTGATCCGAGTGGCCGACGGACGGACACCGCTTGAATTGGCCCGGGCCTTTCAGGTGCCCAAGACCAGCATGACGCACACGCTGACGGGCCTGGAGCGGCGCGGCCTGATCGATGTCCGGCCCAACCCGGATGACGGGCGGTCCAAACAAGTCTGGCTGACCGCCAAGGGACGGCGCTTCCGAAACTCCGCGATTACCCGGTTCGGCCGGGATGTCGATCGTCTCTCCGACAGGATCAATGCGGATAAGGTCGCCAACCTGTTGCCGGATCTCACGGCGATCAGAGAAGTCCTCGACGCGGACCGGGACTGAGCGACAGCCATGCGCCGGAGTGGGTATCGACCGGCTTGCCCCCGAACCGACAGGCCCGGCCTCCCAAGAGCACGGTCGTTTGCGATTGACACGGATTCGACGCTTCAGGCAGTCAATCCATCGAACGCGCCAACTACCCCTTGACCGCTCCGGCCGTCATGCCGGTGATGATTTGCTTGGAGGCGACGAAGGTGAAGATGATCGGCGGGATCGCCAGCAGCATGCCGGTGGCCATGATCACGCCCCAATCGATGTCGTATTCCGTCAGCGAATTCACGATGGTCACCGGCACGGTGCGCGAGTTCCGGTCGAGCAACGCGTTAGCGATCAGGAATTCATTCCAGGCGATACGGAAGGTGAAGATGGAGGCCGCGGCTAGGCCGGGCTTGATCACCGGGAGGACGACCAGGAAAAAGACCTGAAAGGCGTTCGCGCCGTCGATCCGGGCGGCCTCTTCGAGCTGGATCGGGACCTGGATGATGAAGCTCTGCAGGATCCAGATCACGAACGGCAGGTTCATCGCCACGTAGACCAGGATAATGCCTGCATGGGTCCCGTCGAGCCTGTACTGGAAGGTCCAGATGCCGAAGACTGGCACCAGCAGAACGGCGGGCGGCACCATGCGCATCATCAAGGTGGTCATCGACATGGTTCCGCGCCCCATGAAGCGGAACCGCACAATGGCGTAGGCGGCCATGCAGCCGACGATCAGGGTGATGCCGGTGGAGATCAGGGCAATGATGAGGGAATTGCCCAGTGCCCGTCCTAACGTGGGATCGCAGTAGTCCACGTGTGCCGGATCGTACCACAGCACGTTGCAGAGCACGGTCTCGTAGTTCTGCAAGGTGGGGAAGAACAGCAGGCTCGAGGTCTCGCTCATCACGTCCACATTGAGCCGGAACGAGGTCGACAGCATGAGATACATGGGCGCGATCGACATCACCACCAAGGCGGCGATCAGGGCATAGAAGGCCGGGTTCTGCCTCTCGTAGGTCTTGTTCATGGCCTAGCCCTTCTACGCTGCCTGGCGTATCGCGGCCTAGCGCGCCTCGACGATCTTGTTGTAGACGAACATGATGATCGTCAGCCCCAGCAGCAGCAGAAGCAGGTAGTTGGACATCGCCGCTGCAACGCCCAGCTCGCGGAACTCGGATGCGGTGCGGGCGATCCGCAGGGACAGGATTTCCGTCGACAGCCCTGGGCCGCCGTTGGTCATCACCAGGATGACTTCCAGCACCTTGAACGAGTCGATCAGGCGCAGAAGCCCGGTGACGATCAGCACCGGCATCATCAGCGGAAGCTTGATGTGGATGACCTGCTGCCAGCCCGAGGCGCCGTCGATGCGCGCGGCTTCCAAGGCGGATCTCGGAAGCGACTGCAGCGCAGCAAGCGCCAGGATGAAGATGAACGGTGTCCATTGCCAGATGTCGGCGATGATGATCGAGGCCAATGCCCAGCCCGATTCCGACAACCAGGGCACCGGTTCGAAACCCCAGTCCTTCAGGGTCCGGTTAAAGATGCCCACCGAGGGATGGTACATGTAGCGCCACATCAGGCCGACGACGATCGGGGCGATCATCATCGGCAGGATGAAGATGGTGCGCAGCACCGAGATGCCGCGGATGTTGCGGTCCAGCAGCAGCGCCAGGCCGACGCCGACCACCATCTCGGTGACCACGACGATGGACGAAAACTTCAGGGTGACCATGGTCGATTCCCGGAAGCTTTCGTCCGCCAACAAGGTGACATAGCTGCGAAAGCCGACGACGTCGGCCTCGCCGATCAACTGACTGGGGTTCCAGTTGAGAAAGCTGGCGTAGATCATGTACCCGATTGGGTACAACAGGCCCACGATCATGAACGCCGCCGCCGGGGCGAGGAACATGTAAGGGGTCATGCGCTTCAGGTTTGCCGCAGCCATCTCCACCGTTCCAATTCAGTCGATGGGCGTCTTGTGAAAGAAACGGAGGGCGGGGCAGGGAGGCAGTCCCGCCCTCCGCGGGTTCGACGCGATTACTGCCAGCTGTAGTAACCGGCCTCTTCCATGATCGCCCTGGTCCGCTCGGCCACACCGTCGAGCGCCTCCTGCGGATCCAGGTCCTCGGTCAGCACCTTGGACAGGCTTGTGCCGAGATCGGCGTTGATCTTGCCCCAGACAGGGATGATCGGACGCCAGTCGGGATCGGCGTACTTCAGCGCCTCACCGAAGGTTGCCATGTGCGGGTACTTCGCGTTGACGTCCGCATCGGCGTGGGTGGAGTAACGCGACGGATTGCCGCCGGCGAGCGCCACCAGCTTGTCGCCGTGCTTGGACGTCAGCCACTGCATCAGCAGGAAGGCCGCTTCCTTGTTTTGGGCGTTCTTCGGAATGGCGATGCCGAACCCGCCGGTCTGCGAACCGCGGCGCACGCCCATCGGGTGCAGCGCCCAGCCAACCTTGCCGACGACCTTCGACTTCTTTGGATCCTCGACGGAGCTGGCGAACACGGTGGTGTCCAGGAACAGGGCCGTGTTGCCCTGCAGGAAGGCGTTGCCGGCCTCGGCGAAGGCGAATGTCTTGGCGCCTTCAGGGCCGCAATCGACGATCTTCTTCAGCGCCTTAGCAGCGGCGACACCGGCGTCGTTGTTGACGATCGGGTTCCACTGGTCGTCGAAGACCCGGCCGCCCAGCGGGGCCAGGTGCAGCAGGAAGGCGTGGCTGGCCTGGTGGCCGGACGCGGCGCGCGAGGCGAGCCCGCCCATGCCGGGCTCCAGCTCGGGGATCTTGCAGACCAGGTCGAGCAGTTCGTCATAGGTCTCAGGAACCTTCAGGCCATGCTTCTCGAAGATGTCCTTGCGGTATCCCAGCACCGAAGTCTCGGACCCGAACGGGATGCCGTAGACCGAATGCAGCGGGCCGGGCAGGTAGCCCTTGGTGCCGCCGACCACACCGATGTTCTTCACGTAGCCGTCGATCAGGTCCTCGGCGTCGTAATTGGGATCCGCCAGACGCGGGTTCATGAAGAAGCGCGCCAGGTTCTCCAGCTGGTCGGCATAGACATAGTCCGCCTTCGAGAACACCACGTAGGCGATCAGGTCGTAGTCGCCCTCGCGCTTGGTCAGCTCAAGGGTCTGTTTCTCGCGCATCTTGAGGTACTGAAGCAGGTCCACCTCGACCTCGATACCGGTCTCCTTGGTGAACTCCGGCAATACCTTCATGACGGCGTTGTAGTGCGGATGGGCCGGGAAGTTGACCACCAGGGTCGTGCCCGCGTACGGCTCATAGGGGTTGGCCAGCGCGGCGCCCGCCGACAGGGACAGCGCAGCCGCGGCCAGAGCCATTCTCTTAACGTACTTCAGCATTCATCAATCCTCCTGTTTTGCCAAAAGCCTGTCGGCCTCTTTGCGGGCCTTACAGCCTGAGCTCGGTCTTCTCGTCGAATACCATGATGTCGTCGGGGTCGACGGTGAAATTCACCGTAGAACCCCGCTCGAAGCGGGCCGAGCTTTCCGATTCGACCAGAAGCTCCTGGTCGCCGCACATGGTGACCAGGATCGACTGGGCACCCAGATACTCTGAAACCTTGATGTAAAGGCTGACCTGCGAACCGCCGTCTTCGGCGTCCGTGCCCAGCCTGAAGCAGGACGGCCGGAATCCGATGACCACCCGGCGCCCCGCCGCGCTGCCGATGCGTGCCTTAAGCGCGTCCGACAGGTTCAGCTTGAAGCCGGCGCCCTGGGCGGCCAGTTTGTCGCCGTATCCCACCAGCTCCGCGTCGAGGAAGTTCATCGTCGGGCTGCCGATGAAGCCGGCGACGAACCTGTTGGTCGGCTCCTTGAACAGTGTCTCGGCCGAGCCTTCCTGCTGCACCAGGCCGTTGGCCATGACCACGATGCGGTCCCCCAGGGTCATCGCTTCCACCTGGTCGTGGGTGACGTAGACCATGTTTTTGTCCAGCGTGTTGCGCATCTCGGCCAGTTCGGTGCGCATCTTGCCGCGCAGCTTGGCATCCAGGTTGGACAGCGGCTCGTCGAACAGGAAGGTCGAGGCATCACGCACCAGGGCCCGTCCCATGGCGACGCGCTGGCGCTGGCCGCCGGACAGCTCGCCCGGTTTGCGGTTGAGCAGCTGCTCGATGCCTAGCATCTTCGCCACCTTATCGACCTTCTCGACGATGATCGTCTTGTTCACCCTCTGCAGACGCAGGGCGAAAGACATGTTCTTGGCGATGTTCATGTGCGGGTAGAGCGCATAGTCCTGGAACACCATGGCGATGTCCCGATCCTTCGGCTCGAGCTTGCTGATGGGCTTGTCGTCGAACCAAATCTCGCCGCTGGTCAGATCTTCCAGGCCGGCGAGCATGCGAAGCGTGGTCGACTTGCCGCAGCCCGACGGTCCGACCAGCACCGTGAATTCGCCGTCCTCGAACGTCAGATCAAAGGGGGGGAAGGACGTCGACGGGGCCGTAGCTCTTCGAGACGGAATCAAACCTGATTCTGGGCACAACTCCCCTCCCCCTGCGTTCTTCTCGGATCCTACATCGCCGATCCCCGTTCGATAAGGGAGAACAAGGCCATGGGACCCGGCGCCGTTCACTTGCTGCGGCGTTCGAGAACTGCAATTGTCATGCGCTAACATTTCTGATTTGCGGTGTCCATAGAAATTGCCATACGCTAACATTTTTTACGATATTGGCGTTGTGGACCCGACGCGCAAAACGAGCTGCGTCTTGCCACGACCGTTTGAGGCGCCCATGGCATCGAGTATCGGAAGGCTGAAGAAGAACCTGAAGCGGGCGCAAACGACACTGAAGGAAGTGGCCGCCGCGGCTGACGTCAGCGAGATGACGGTGTCGCGGGTTCTGCGCCAGACCGGAAGCGTCTCGGAAAAGACCCGGAACAAGGTGCTGGCGGTGGTCGACGAACTGGGGTTCGTGCCCAACAAGATCGCCGGGTCGCTTGCCACGTCCACGTCAAACCTCATCGCCGTGATTGTGCCGTCCCTGACGAACCAGGTCTTCACGGAAGTCCTGGCCGGCGTCACCGGCTACCTGGACACCCAGGGCTACAAGGCCGTCATCGGGATTTCCGACTATGACCCGGAAAAGGAAGAGGAACTGATCCGTTCGATGCTGTCCTGGCGCCCCTCGGGTTTTATCGTGTCCAACCTTTCCCATACGGACCGGGCGCGGCGGATCCTGGAAAACGCCGGCATCCCCCTGGTCGAAATGATGGACGTAACCGAGCAACCCATCGACACCTGCGTCGGCGTCGACCACTTCGAGGCCGGTGCCCTGATGGCCCGCCATTTCCTGGATCGGGGCTACCGTCGGCTCGGCTACCTCGGATGGAACAGGCGCGACCTCACGGCACGGAAGCGCTTCGAGGGCTTCAAGAGCGTGCTGGAAAACAACGGCCTGGCTTTCCAGGGTATTGGTGAGTTTGACCGGCCGCCTGACATCAGAGTCGGCAAGAAGGGGCTCGCCGAACTACTGGCCGATCACCCCGACCTCGACGCCGTCTACTTCCCCAACGACGTCGCCGCGGTCGGCGGTCTCCTCCATTGTCAGGAGGCGGCGATCGACGTTCCAGCGTCATTGGCCATCGGCGGCTTCAGCGGGCTGCAGATCGGACAGCTCATGCCGAGTCCGTTGACCACCGTGTTGGTCGAGCGTTTCGAAATCGGCCGGCTAAGCGCCCGGATCATCGTCGACCGGTTGAACGGCGAGGAGACGGAGCGGGTCAATCCCATCGACATCAAACTTTTCCCGGGCGGGACCACCTGAATTCAAGGCAGCCGGTCAGGCTTGCCGGGTGAGACCCGGATCGGTGCGTTGGCCTGTTCGTAGGAAAGCAGCAAGGCGCTGTGATCGAGGCGGCCCTGTCCGTTGTCCAGCATCCCGCGATAGCGCTCGAGCACCTGCCGGCTCAACGGCAGTTCCAGATGCGCATCGTTAGCCATGGCGACGGCCATGTTCATGTCCTTGACGGAATACTCCAGCGGACCGCCGGGCACGAAGTCCCGATCGACCATCTTCTGGCCATGGATTTCGAGGATACGGCTTTGGCAATAGCCTCCGCCAATGGCCTCGCGGACTTTGCCCGCATCAACGCCCAGGGACGCGGCGAGCATCAGGCCCTCGGTCACCGCGCCGATGGTGATATGAACGATCGCCTGGTTCACCAGCTTGCAGACCTGGCCGGCGCCTTCGTCGCCTAAGTGGAAGACGTTGCCCATGACTTCCAGCACCGGGCGGGCGCGCTCCAGATCCGCCGCCGGTCCGCCGATCATGATCGACAGGGTCCCGGCTTCCGCCCCGGAGACCCCGCCTGACACCGGGGCGTCGAGGTGGTGGTCATACCCGGCCGCGGTAAGCCTGGCGTGGTTGTCGCGCGCGATGTCCGGCGCCAGCGAGCTGGTGTCGATCATCAGGCAGTCCGTGGGCGCATTGGGCACGATGCCTTCAGCGCCGAAATAGACCTCCTCGATAGACGGCGCGCCGGCCAGCGAGGTGATCACCACGTCGGCGTCCACGACCGCTTCTTTGGCTGTCAGGGCCTGGCGGGCGCCGCGCTCGACCAGGGGCAGGGTCTTCTCGGCGGAGCGGTTCATCACCGTCAGGGGGTAGCCCGCGTCCAGCAGTCGCCGGGCCATCCGGCTGCCCATCAGTCCGATGCCGATGAAGGCGACGCGGGTTTCAGTGCTTGCGGACGTCATCGGGTCCTCCTAGCGGTAGGCCTGCATCCAGCCGAGACCTTCCTCGGTGGTGCCGCGCGGCTTGTACTCTGCGCCGACGTAGCCGTCCCATCCCATGCGGTCCAGCGCCGCCAGCAGGTCGGGATAGTTGACCTCGCCCTGGTCCGGCTCGCCCCTGTCGGGCACCGCGGCGAACTGGATGTGGCCGAATGAGGCCAGATGGGTCTGCAGGCGATGGGTCAGGTCGCCCTGCATGATCTGGCAGTGGTAACAGTCGAACATCAGCTTGAGATTAGGCTTGGCCACGGCGGCGATGGTCTCCAGACCCTGCTCGACCAGAGAGAAGTGATAGCCCGGCGCGTCACGCTGGTTGATCGCCTCGATAACGATTCCGAGGCCGTGGGCTGCCGCCTTCTCGCAGGCCTGAGCGAGATTGCTGCGGAAGGTCGCCTCGGCTTGCGTGGTGCCGCCGGTCTTGCCGGCCACCGCGTTGATGTTGCGCGCGCCGATGGCCGTGGCATAGGCCACGGCCTCGTCGACGTAGCCGCGCGCCTCGTCCTCGCGTCCCGGCATCGCCATGACGCCGAAGTCGTCGGCGCCGTTGATGCCGAGACGGGTATTGATGCCGAGCATGGGCAGGCCGGTTTCCTCCAGCGCCGCCTTAACGTCCCCGGCCGGAACCTCGTAGGGGAAGTGGCATTCCACGGCCTCGAACCCCGCCTTCTTCGCAGCACGGATGGCGTCGGGAAGAGACAGCTCGGTCCACAGGAAACCGAGATTGGCCGAAAACCTGGGCATGATGTGCCTCCGTCTAGACGTCCAGGAAACGGATATAGTTGGGCGCCGGGATCTCGTAGATCTCGTCCGTCATCTCCAGGGCGCCGGTTTCCACGTCGCGGGAGAAAACCCTGACATGGCCGGAATCCTGGTTTGCGACGATCACCGCGCCGCCACAGGGGGTGATCGCGAAATGCCGCGGGAACTTGCCGCCCGTGGGCACAAGGCCCGTGCGCTCCAGCTGTCCATTCTTCAGGACCTTGAAAATGGCCAGCGAGTCGTCGCCCCGGTTGGAGACGTAAAGGAACCGGGCATCGGGCGACAGTTTGATTTCCGAGACGTAGCTGACGTTCTCTCGGTTGTCGATGGTCGATTCGTACTGGATGGGGATCAGGCGCGGCTTGACCGCAGCGGGATCGCTGGCGTCGAGCCGGGCCACGCAGACCGTGTTGAACAGCTCGTTGGAGACATAGCAGATGTCCGTTTCCGGATGCATGGCCATGTGGCGCGGGCCGGAACCTGGTTCGAAGTCGATATGGACTTCGCGCGTCAACTGCTTCGCCGCGGCGTCCCACCGGTACTGGAAGATCGCGTTTTCGCCCAGGTCCGGGATGAAGACCCAATCGTGCCAAAAGTGCGCGCAATGGGCATGCGGCCCGACCTGGCGGTTGCCCCAATGGTCCTCGCGATCGGTTACCTGGCGCCATTCGCCCTCGGGCCGGTAGTACTGCTTGAAGCTCTGGCGGACTTCCCCAAGCCTGCCTTCGGCGTCCACGTCGGCAACGTCGATGACGGCGTCCCAGTAGTTGATGACGATCGCCGCGTCCTTGGCCGGCGCCAGGGCCAGATAGCAGGTCGAGCGGCCCGAGGCGCGGAACTTGTCCTTGTATTCCAGCAGCCCGTCGCCGGTGATCTCAAAGCGCAGAACATCGCCCTCGTCCTTGATCGTCTCGACAATCGCATAGAGATGCCTGCCGTCGCTGTGCGGGATGAGAACGGCGGGGTTGAGGGCTTCGTAGGCCTTGCGAAGGGTCAGCTTTCCTTCCTTGTCCAGGGTCATGGCATAGATGCCCTTGCCGGGAACAGGGGCATAGGGCTGGTGGGCCAGCACGTTCATGTCACTGTAGGTGCCCGCGAGGGGTGCGTAGTCTCGAGCCAACATGTCTTCTTTCTCCTTCTTCACGTCCCCGGGAGCCGCGCGGTCCGACAATCCGCGGTCTTGGCCCTGCGCAGGGTCTAAGTTAGCGCTAACATTCCCGGCATAATCAAGTGTGATGGCCTGTTGGTCAGAACTACCCTGCCGTCATGCGAATGAAAGCTGGACCTTCATCGCGGTCTTGCGGTCGTTTGCCTCCTCGAAGGCGGCTACCGCCTCGTCGATCGGATGGACGCCCGTCAGGAGCAGGGCCAGCGGGATCCGCTTTTCTCCGATCAGCTTGACCGCCCACGCGAATTCCTCGTGGAACCGGAAGTTGCCCCGCAGCTGGATCTCCTTCGCCACCAGCTTGTTGAGCGGCAAGGTGACGTCTCCGCCAAGGCCGAGCAGGACAAGATGGCCGCGCGGGCGGATCACGTCGATGGCGGCATTCAGCGCCGCCTCGTTGCCCGAAGCTTCGACCACCACATCAAAAGTGCCCTTGCCGGTTTCGTAGGACTGCAGATCGGCGGCGTTGGTCGCGACGTTTATCGTCCGGTCCGCGCCGACCGCCTGGGCTCGGCTCAGGGCCTCGTCGACCACGTCGGTGGCGACCACCTGCAAGGCCCCGTGCGCCTTGGCGACGGCAACCACCAGCGCGCCAATGGGGCCGGTGCCGGTCACCAGAACCCGCTTGCCCATCAGGTTGCCGGCCTTGCGGACCGCGGCCAGTGCAACCGACAAGGGCTCGGCGAAGGCCGCGTCCTCGGCGTTCGTGCCGTCGGGAACCTTGACGCATTGCCAGGCCTCGGCAACCAGGGTCTGGCTGAAGGCGCCCTGGATATGAGGGAAACGCATGGCGCTGCCGTAGTAGCGCATTTCCAGGCACTGGTTGTACATGGCCTCGCGGCAATACTCGCAAGTGCCGCAGGGACGGCTGGGATTGAGCGCCACGAGATCCCCTGCCGACAAGCCTTCCACGCCGTCGCCCAGGGCGGCGACGTGTCCGGCAACCTCGTGTCCGAGGGTCATCGGCTCCAGTAGGCGGACCGCTCCAAACCCACCGTTATTGTAGTAGTGAAGGTCCGAGCCACAGATCCCGCCGGCGGCGACGTCGATCAGCACTTGTCCCGCGGAAACGGTCGGCGTGGCGGTCTCCTCGATCCTCAGGTCCTTGGGGCCATGACACACGATTGATTTCATCGCTCTGTCCTTTGCGGGGCGGATTTGCGCGGGCGTTGCCTTCTTGGTTGGCGGGCATCGGATGGTTCTGCGACGCTCTGGGGCAATTGTTTCTCACCCCAGCTTGACACCGCTTGCCATTCGCCACAAATGTTAGCGCTAACAAATCGAATTGCAAGTCAAAACTCCCACCTTCCTCATCGGAATCGACACGGTCTACGAGTTGGGGGTCGACGTGACCGACGTTGCGCAGGGCGCCGCCGTCGACCCGGCACTCAGGCCGTTGCGTATTGCCTGAGCGCGGTCTCGAGACCGTCGGTCCAGATCATCCGAAGCCAGCGCTCGAACGCCTCGGCGAAGCGCGTCGCATCGGCCAGGTCGCCGTAGAACTGGCGTTGCTCCAGCCAGGCCTGCGGGTATCCGCGGGCGTCCCTCGAAGCGGCGGAGAGCTGATCCCAGAACGGATTGTTCGGCTCGATGGCCGTGCCGTCCTCGCGGGTGCCCGCGCACATGCGGGCCCACATGGCCTCGACCAGGGCGAGACCGTCGACGGATCCGCCCGCTTCGAGTGCGTCGCGAAGGATCGGCAGCACGAAGCCGGTATGGCGGGACGACCCGTCGAAGGCCACACGTCGCGTCGTGTCGACAATGGACGGATTGGAAAAGCGGCGATCGATCAGATCGACATAGGCTTCCGGTGTCATGCCCGGGACAGGGCTGACATAGGGCGCGATCTCTTCGCGCTCGACCTTGCGGAACAGGGGGCCGATCAACGGATGGGCCATGCAGCCCGAAATCGTCTCGACCGACAGGATCTCGCCCGGGTTCGCGATGACCTGATGGCCTGCGTTCAGGATGCGGATCTTCATGGTCTCGTAGTTGTGTACGCGGTCGGAAAAGGTCGCGCCAACACGGTCCCAGTCGGGTCGGCCGGCGCAGAAATCGTCCTCGATAACCCATTGCCGGAAGTTCTCGTGGGTGACGGGCACCGCGTCCTCGATTCCGAAATCGCGCACCAGCGCCAGCTCCTTCGGGCCGGTGGCGGGCACGATGCAGTCGACCATGGAATTGGGAAAACTGCAGTGGCCATCAATCCAGTCCGCCAGGTCCGGGTCCGACAGCCGGGCAAGCGACACCACCGTCTGGCGCAGGATGGCACCGTTGCCCTGAAGGTTGTCGCAGCTTTGGCCCGTAAAGGGGCCGATGCCCCGCGCGCGCCGCAGCTTCAGCGCCGCCACCATGGCGCCGAAGGCCGTGCGCGGCCGGTCGGGGTTGGCTGCGTCGTGGACGATGTCGGGATGGGCGGCGTCAAAGCCTTTCGAGACCGGATCGATGAAGTAGCCGCCCTCGGTGACGGTCAGCGCGACGATGCGGATCGCCGGCTCGGCCATCTGCGCAATGAGCGGGCCGTTGCCTTCCTCGATCGGCAGGTAATCGATCATCGAGCCGACAACCTCGGCAGAGCTGCCCGAGGGATCGAGTTCGATCAGCGTCGTCAGGCAATCCTGCGCCAGCAGCTTGTCCCGCTGCGCCGCGTCGTAGGCACGCACGCCGGCCCCGATGATGGCCCAGTCCCGTGCATGCCCCTGCTGCATCAGCCGGTGCAGATACCAGGACTGGTGGGCGCGATGGAAATTGCCGAGCCCGATATGCACGATCCCGGGGGTCAGCGTTGCGCGGTCGTAGGTCGGGGCCTCGACGCCCTCGGGAAGCTGGCCGCGCGTGGCGTTCGACAGCTTCATCGGCGCATCCACTTTCCGCCGGTGACCAATGCGCTTTTGCCCCCTAGGCGCTTCATGCGATCCGCAGCCCGTTGTCGTCGAACTTGTGCAGGTGTTCCGGATCGGGGCTCAGGAAGACCTTGTCGCTGTAATGCAGGTCGACCTCGCCGCCGACGCGCACCGTGATCGGGTCGGGGATGCCGTCGCAGGTGACGTGAAAGAAGGTGTCGGACCCTAGATGCTCCGAGACGCCGACCGTCCCCGGCCAGTCGCCGGCATCGGAGGAGACCACGATATGCTCCGGGCGAATGCCGACCGTGGCCGCGTTGTGCTTCGCCGCGATCGACCCGTTGACCAGATTCATCTTCGGTGAACCGATGAACCCCGCGACGAAGAGGTTCCGCGGCCTGCGGTACAGCTCCAGCGGCGAGCCGACCTGCTCGATCACGCCTGCCTGCAGGACGACGATCTTGTCGGCCATGGTCATCGCCTCGACCTGGTCGTGGGTGACGTAGATCATCGTCGTCTTGAGACGTTCGTGCAGCTCGGAAATCTCCAGCTGCATGCCGACGCGCAGCGCCGCGTCCAGGTTCGACAGCGGTTCGTCGAACAGGAACGCCGCGGGCTCGCGCACGATGGCGCGTCCGATGGCGACGCGCTGGCGCTGGCCGCCCGACAGCTGGCCGGGGCGGCGTTCCAGGTAATCGGTCAGGTTCAGCACCTCTGCCGCCTGCGCCACGCGCTTGTCCTGCTCGGCCTTGTCGAGCTTGGCCATGCGAAGCGGGAAGGCGATGTTCTTTCTGACCGACATGTGCGGGTAAAGCGCATAGGACTGGAACACCATTGCCAGACCGCGCTTGGCGGGTGGCAGTTCCGTCGCGTTCCGGCCGTCGATCTCGACGGTCCCCTCGGTGACGTCCTCCAGCCCCGCGATCAGCCGCAGCAATGTGGACTTGCCGCAGCCCGAGGGCCCGACGAAGACGACGAACTCGCCATCGTCGATGGTCAGGTCCAGCGGCGGGATGACCTCGACCTCGTCAAAGACTTTGCGGACCTTGCTGAGTGTGATGCGTCCCATGTTCTTTTCCCTATTTCACCGCGCCGAAGGTCAGGCCGCGGACGAGTTGTTTCTGGCTGAACCAGCCCATGATGAGGATCGGCGCGATGGCCATGATGCTGGCCGCGCTGAGCTTGGCGTAGAACAGGCCCTCGGGGCTGGAATAGCTGGCGATGAACGCCGTGAGCGGGGCCGCGTCGGCCGCCGTCAGGTTCAGCGTCCAGAACGCTTCGTTCCAGGCAAGGATAACGTTCAGAAGCACGGTCGACGCCATGCCCGGGATCGCCATCGGCGTCAGGACATACAGGAGTTCGTTGCGCAGGGATGCGCCGTCCATGCGCGCGGCTTCGAGGATTTCGCCCGGGATCTCGCGGAAATAGGTGTAGAGCATCCAGATGATGATCGGCAGGTTGATCATCATCAGGACGAAGACGAGCCCGACCCGCGTGTCCAGGAGCCCCGCATCGCGGAAGATCAGGTAGATCGGCACCAGGACGCCGACCGGCGGCAGCATCTTGGTCGACAGCACCCACATCAGCACGTCCTTGGTCCGCCTGGCCGGCACGAAGGCCATGGCCCAGGCGGCCGGGATGGCGATGAGCAGGCCGAGGAAGGTCGAGCCGATCGAGATCACCACCGAGTTGGTGAAGTGCTTGAGATAGTCCGAGCGTTGCTGAACCGCGCCAAAGCTTTCGAAGGTCCAGACCGAGCTGAGCACCTGCAGCGGCGCGCGGATCGCGTCGCCTTCGGTCTTGAGCGACAGCACCGCGATCCACAGGATCGGGAAGAACATCAGGAAACCCAGCGTCCAGGCCACTGCCGTGGTGATCGCCTTGCGCCGAGTCGTGACTGCGCGTGCCATGTGTCCGTCCCTCCCCTCAGGCGTCCAGGTTCTTGCCGATCATCCGCATCAGGAAGATCGCAACGATGTTGGCGAGGATGATGGCGATCACGCCGCCCGCGCTGCCCATGCCCACGTCGAACTGCAGCAGCGACGAGACGTAGATCAAGTAGGTCAGGTTGGTGGTCGCCGTGCCTGGCCCCCCCCGTTGGTGGTCACCAGGATCTCGGCGAAGATCGACAAGAGAAAGATCGTCTGGATCAGGATCACGACCGTGATCGCGCGCGCCAGATGCGGCAACATGACGAAGAAGAACCGGTTGATCCAGTTCGCCCCGTCCATCTCCGCGGCTTCCAGCTGCTCCTGATCAAGGGATTGCAGCGCGGTCAACAGGATCAGAGTCGCGAAGGGCAGCCATTGCCAACTGACGATCCAGATGATCGAGGCCAGCGGCGCCTGGCTGAAGAAATCGACCGGCTCGAACCCCAGGCCGGTGACGATATGCGCAACGATGCCGTTCACCGGGTTCATGAACATGTTCTTCCAGACGAGACCCGAGACGGTCGGCATCACGAAGAAGGGGGCGATCACCAGGATACGCACGATGCCCTGGCCCCACATGGGCTGGTCTAGAAGCAGCGCAAAGAGAATGCCGCCGACGACCGTGATCAGCAGCACGCCCCCGACAAGTTGCAGCGTGTTGATGATGGCGTCCGTAAAGCTCGGGTCCGTGACGAACCAGTAGAAGTTCTCCCAGCCCGACAGGTCCTCGGGCCCGGGCACCATCAGGCCGCGGCCCAGGAAGCCGATCAGCATCTCGTTGCCCGAGGGCATGATCAGGTTGAAGCGCAGGAAAGAGAAGTAGATCGTCAGGCCGAGCGGGATGAGCATCCAGCACAAAAGCAGCAGCACGGCCGGAGAGATCATCATGCGGGCCGCGGCCCGTGAATGCTGGGTGGCCATAGGAACCTCCTCCCTGGATGTTCGGGGCGCAGCGCAGGAACAAAATGTGGGTGGCCCGGCGCATGGTGCGCCAGCCCACCCTGGGAGGAACTACTTGATGTAACCGGCCTTGGTCATTTCGCGGACCGCAAACTTCTGCGAGTTGGCCAGTGCCTGGTCAACCGTCTGCTGACCGGCAAGGGCCGCTGCGATCTGCTGACCCACATAGTTGCCGATGCCCTGGAACTCGGGGATCGCAACGAACTGGATGCCGGTATAAGGCACCGGGTCCCTCGTCGCGTTCGCCGGGTCGGCCGCCAGGATCGACGTCTCGACCGTCTCGGCAAACGGCGCCGCCTTGAGATACATCTCGTTGGCGTAGGTCGAGGCACGGGTTCCTGGAGGTGCTGCAACCCAGCCCTCGGACTCGCCCACCAGCTTCACGTATTCCTTCGAGGTCGCCCAGGCGAGGAAGTCCTTGGCAGCATCCGCCTGGTTCGAGCTCGACGGGACTGCCAGGGCCCATGCCCAGAATCAGCCGGTGCCGTTCGAGGTTTCCTGCTTGGGTGCCTGGAAGAAGTCCGTCTTGTCGGCGACCGAGCTTTCGTTCGGGTTGAAGATGTAGCCCGCGGCCGAGGTCGCATCGACCCAGGTCGCGCACTTGCCGTCGGCAAACAGTGCCCGGTTCTCGTTATGGCCGTTCGCCGATGCGCCCGGAGGGCCGTAGTTGTTCACCAGGTCCACGTAGTAGTTGATGGCGGTCTTCCATTCCTTGCTTTCCAGCTGAGGCTGCCAGTCCATGTCGAACCAGCGGCCGCCGAAGGCATTCACCATCGGGCCGACGAAGGCCATGTTCTCGCCCCAGCCCGGCTTGCCGCGCTGGCAGGTGCCGTAGACGCCGTTGTCCGGATCGTGGTCCTTGGCGACGATGTCGGCAAACTCGGTGTAGGTAATCTGCTCGGTCGGCTTGGCGATGCCCGCCTTTTCGAAGATGTCGGTCCGGTAGAAGGTGAATGAGCTCTCGGCGTAGAACGGCACGGCGAACAGCTTGCCGTTGGCCGACAGGCCGTTCCGGACGGGTTCGTAGATGTCCGCATAGTCGTATTCGGGCCCGAAATCGTCCAGGCTGACGAGCCAGTCCTGCGCGCCCCAGATCGGGGCCTCGTAGGCGCCGATCGTGATGACGTCGAACGACCCGCCCTTGGTGGCGATGTCGGTGGTCACGCGCTGACGCAGCACGTTCTCTTCAAGCACGACCCAGTTGAGCTTGTGGCCTGTCGCGGCTTCCCACTGCGGCGACAGCTTCTGCATTATGATCATGTCGGAGTTGTTCACCGTGGCGATGGTCAGTTCGGCCGCGGTCGCGCCGCCGGCCGACACGAGCGCAAACGCGGTCGCCGCCATCAATGTCTTCTTCAGATGCGTCCCCTTCCTCCCTTTGGTATAATGGTTAAATGCGCGGGTATCAGAATATCTAAGAGCGCATTAGTCAAGAAAATTCTTTACGCGCGTATATTTTACGAAGTCTATGCTGATAGCCTGAGCACCAGACGGGCGGGCAGCAGTTCCTCGGTCCGGTGCGCGAGGCGTCCGCCGCTTTCGATCAGTTCCAACAGCCTCTCCACGCCGCGGTTCGAGACGACGTCGTACTCGTGTCCGACGGTGGTCAGCGCAGGGCAGGTGAAGCGCGAGTAGGGATGATCGTCGTGGGCGGCCACCCGCAGGGCGCAGCCGCTGCCGCGCCCGACGCGAAGTCCCTTTTCGTAGCATGCGGCGAGAAAGCCGATGGCAAGACGATCGTTGCTGCACAGGACCGTGTCGGTCGGCAGGGATCGTTGTTTGAGCGCGCGCATGGCGCCGTCATAGCCGATTTCCTCCAGGCCCCAGCCTTCGCCGTCCACGCTGACGATCATCGGCTCCAGGCCAAGGCCCTCCATCGTCTGGATGTAGGCCCGCCGGCGATTGTAGGCGTTCGGGTTGGACGGGTTCTTCATCTCGAAGAAGCAGGGCGGTTCGCCGGTGCGGGTCAGGTATTCCACGCTCTGCGAGACGAAACTGTAGCTGTCCGACCCCACGAAAGCTTCGCCGATCCCGTCGATATTGCGGTCGAACAGGACCGTCGGAACCTCCTCGCAGAACCGCGCCAGGTTGTCATGGTCGGACTCCTTGCCCAGCGGGGCAAGCAGGACGCCCGCCGGCCGCAGGGACCGGAGACTGTCGAGCGCCTCGTTTTCCAGCGCCCGTTCGCCGTGTGAACTGAAAAGCGTGGCCCGGAAACCCGCCTCGATGCAGCGGCGTTCGACAATGCGTGTGATCTCGCCGAATATCGGGTCCGCCAGGTAAGGAACCACGATCCCGACATTCTTCGTCAGCAGGCGGTTCTGGTTCATCGCGAAGATGTTCGGCCGGAAGTCGTACTTTTCGAGAGCCTCCTCGATCCGGCTGCGCGTCGTCTTCCTGACACTGTTGTGGTCGTTGAAGTACTTCGAAACTGTCGGCCTGGAAATCCCGACGGCCGCCGCGAACTCCTCCATGGTCCTGATCTTCTTGTCGTCCATCGGCCGAACTCCGAAACCCGTGCCCGGGGGCCGATCCACTGCGAAATCGGGCCTCTCCGGCCCGCACCCGCAGCATTCGCCGCCACCGGAAAACTTGGCGCGCGATAACTGTCAAGTTGACATTATGAAAAGGCAGTGGCGCTGGTCAAGTCGGTGCTGACGGCGTCCGGTGCGGCCGCCAGCTGGCGCCGCGACCAGATCCAGGTGCCGGACGCCCGGTGTGCGGGCATTTTCCGGTCGAACCTGGACGCGGTCTCAGACTCCTGAGGCCGTTTTCATCTGTGCCGTTGGGCTGGTTCTTGCGGTGCCGGTCCCGCCGCGGTGCGGCGGCCAAGTCAGTTCGCCAGCGACGATTCCTGCAGGTCGCGTGCGACGTGGTCGGTCAGCTTGTCGATGATGCGGACCAGCATCTCCTGTTCGCCGGGCTCCAGTTGCTCGGAGAGGCCGGTCAGCCGCTTGTCGATGTCCGGCTTCACGCTCGCGAGCTTCTCCTCGCCAGCCTTGGTCAGCTGCAGGCGCTTGCGCCGGGTGTCCAGGGGGTCTTCCAGCGTTTCGATCAGGCCGGCCTTCGAAAGATCGGCGACCTTCCGGCTGATCAGCGCCCGGTCGACGACCGTATAGCGCGTCAGTTCGGAGGCCGTGATCTCGCCGAAGGACTGCGCCGTCACCAACACCAGATAGGAGGCGAGCGTCATGTCGTGGCGCGCCAGGATCCGGCTGATTTGACGTTCCAGCAGCCGTGCAAGCACGGAAATCCGGAACGGCAGGCGCTGTTCCAGGGTCCCGAGCCCCGCCAGGACCCGCCGGTTTTCGTCTTTGAATTGCTGAAGCATGCGACACTTCTATCGCATGAATATGAAAAGAACCTATCCCGACAGTGTTGACGCATCACGTAAATGGATGACGCGTCACCGATAGGTCCGGGAAGGGGGAGAGGGGCGACGCACCAGTTTCGCTGATCCAGATCAGGGGCCGCCCGGGATCGAGCCGCTATAACCCGGCCCGTCACAGGGGACTTGGCCCCCGTCCGCACGGGAAGGAGCCCGCGATGGCGAAAGGTGGGGAGGCCCGGCGCGTCGTGATCATGGGTGCCGCCGGGCGGGACTTCCACAACTTCAATACGGTCTACCGCGACGATCCCGCCTATGAGGTCGTCGCGTTTACCGCAACCCAGATCCCGGGAATCGCCGGCCGGCGTTATCCGCCGGCGCTGGCCGGGGCGCTTTATCCGGACGGCGTGCCGATCCTCGACGAGGCCGAGCTCGAGCGCCTCTGCCGCAAGGAGAGGGTCGACGAGGTGGTCTTTTCCTACAGCGACGTCACCCACCAGACCGTGATGCACGTGGCTTCGCGCGCCTTGGCCAGCGGCGCGGACTTCGTGCTGCTGGGCCCCCGGCGGACGATGATCGCCGCTGAAGTGCCGGTCATCGCCATTGCCGCCGTCAGGACCGGCTGCGGCAAGTCGCAGGTGGGGCGCTGGCTCTCGGCCTGTTTGCGTGACAAGGGGGGGGACCGCGGCGGTCATCCGCCATCCCATGCCGTACGGCGATCTGGAACGCCAGGCGGTTCAGCGTTTCGCGGCGCCGGCCGACCTGGCGGCCGCCGACTGCACCATCGAGGAGCGCGAGGAATACGAGCCGCATCTCGCGGCCGGCCACCCTGTCTTCGCCGGGGTGGACTATGCCCGCATCGTCGCGGCTCCCGAGGCCGAGGCGCAGGTGATCCTGTGGGAGGGCGGCAACAACGACTTTCCTTTTGTGCGCCCGGATCTGCTTCTCGTCCTGGTCGACCCGCTGCGCCCCGGTCACGAGACGAGCCACCATCCGGGCGAGGTGGTCCTGCGCATGGCCGACGTGGCGATCATCGCCAAATGCGATACGGCGACGCCCGAGGCGGTCGACCAGGCCGAGGCCGCGGTCGCCGCTGTCCGGCTCGATTTGCCCGTGGTACGCGGGGCCTCGCCGGTCACGCTGGACGATCCGGGCATGGTCGAGGGCCGGCGGGTGCTGGTGGTCGAGGACGGCCCGACCATCACCCATGGGGGCATGGCCTTTGGCGCCGGTTTCGTGGCGGTCCGCGACCGCGCCGCGGAGATCGTCGACCCGCGACCCGGCGCGACGACGGAAATCGCGGCGGTCTACCGGCGCTACCCCCACATCGGCCCGGTCCTGCCGGCGGTGGGCTACGGACCGGCGCAGCGTCGCGAGCTGGAACGGACGATCAACCAAAGCGACGCCGAGGTGGTGGTCGCCGCAACACCGATCGACCTCGCCGCCGTCCTGAAGATCGACACTCCCGTCGTGCGGGCCCGCTACGACTACGCGGATGCGGGGGAGCCGCGGCTGGAGGGGTTCGTTGATGCGTTCTTGGAGCGGGTCGGGCTCGGCGGGCGATCGGGGTAAGGATGTAAGAGGGGCGAAGCCGTCTCTCCCTCACGACAAGACGCCGCGATCAGCGCTCCGGTTGCGGATCGTCCGACGTCGTGAGGATCGGTGACGTCTCGTCATGCCCCTTGAGGGTTTCCCGGGCGACAAGGCTGGTCGGCTCGGTCAGCCGGTCCGCAAGCGCCTTTGAAAACAGGACCGGCCTGTCGAACCTGCCGCACAGGCCTTCGATGCGGGCGGCCGTGTTCACGGCCTGCCCCAGGACGGTGAAGTCCAGGCGCGCTTTCGATCCGACGTTGCCGTAGAGTACCTCGCCGAAATGCAGGCCCATCCCGAAACGCAGGTCCCGTTCAAGGTCCGTTTCACGCGCGAGCCGCAAGGCGAGACGCGCGCTGGCGAGCGCCCTTTCGCACACGGCGTCGGCCGTGTCGGTTTCGGTGGCGAAGATTGCCAGCACACCGTCACCGATAAACTTCAGGATCTCGCCCTCGTGCGCTTCCACGGCGTCCGCGATGACGTCGAAATAGCGGTTGGCGAGTGCCAGGGCGTCCTGGGCCCCCAGCCGGTTGTTGAGGCCCGTCCAGTCGCGGATGTCGCTGAAGAGAATGGCGGCGTCGATCTTCTCGATATGGCCGCGCGTGATCCGGCCGTCGAGCACGCGCCGGCCGGTTCTGGGGCCGAGATAGGCTTCGGCGACGGCAAGCGAGACAAGTCTCAGATGGAACACCTCCACGATCGGCGCCAGGGCCGATGCGATTTCCGCGAACCGATCGATGTCGGCGTCTGAAAAGCCGTCTGCGGCATCGGTGGTCAGAAGCAGGATTGCCGCGGCCCCGCTTGAGAACGTCATGGGGATGCCGAAATAGTCCGTGCCGCCGCGCGCTTTCAGGTCGTGCAACACGCTATGGTCGGTGCCCGACAGGGGATCCGCCAGCCGTTTTCTGAAAGAGGCGCCGGTCCGGTTGATGATGTCTAGCGGGCTTCCGATATAGCCCGACCGTCCCTCCAGCCCGTGCGGGGATTCAAGCTCCGTGGTGGAGTCCCCGTCTCTCTCCCAGATCGACGTGACGCCGGCCGTCAGCGGGTGCAACGTCCGCATCGATAGGCGAAGGCGCCACACCGGCGCGCCGCCGGCCAGCAGCCGGCCGCCCAGCCGGCGGACTAGGTCGCCGGTATCGGCCGCAAACCGGCCATCCTCCAGAAGCCAGCCGATGATCGGACGGGGATCCCAGTCTCGCGGGGTGTGCGCGGGCGTCTTGTCGGACACTGTCTGTCGGCTCGATGTGGTTCGGACCAGGCGCAGAGTACCGAAACGACATCGGGTCGTCCTTCGCTGTTTCGCCTGCCTTGCTTGAAAGCGCTACCGGGATCTTCTTCCCGTCAGCCGGTGCGCGGCGCGGCGCGGCGCCGAAGTGCATCAGACTCCAACCGCCGATGACGGGCGACGGAACGAATGCCTGCAAAAACGCGGGTTCTTTCACGCTTCCGTTCTTCGCCCATCGTGCGAGTCGATGTCCCCTTAACGTGTGTCAACGACGGCGGCGACCGATCAGCGTATCCAGTTCTTCTGAATTAGGCCTGTTGCCCGCCCCGCGGCGGGTGCGGGCGTCGTTCGTGACCGGGATTTAAGACCCGGGAAGAATTGCGGCACCGTCCGGCTGCGCCATGGGTCCCTGGTCGCACCGACCGCTGACCCCGGGGGCGGCGGGGATGACCGGTTGTTTGGAACAGGCAATTGGTTGGCATGCCATGAGATCACATCTGACAGCCCTTCTGGTTTCGTGGGCCGCATTGATCCTTTTGGCGGGCTGCGGCATCCAGATCATCGGTCCTGAAGACGGCAGCGTCGTCTCCCGGGACGAACCGGTGGTTTTCGAAGCGCGCGGGTTGTTGGGTGCAGGCCCCTTGCGCGACGTCCAGTGGCACTCCAGCATCGACGGCGATCTGGGGAGGGGAGACGCGCTCAAGTTCCCCGGCCCTGGCGACGACCTCGGCACCGACGTTGGCCCCCTCAGCGACGGCGAACACACCATCACCGCACGGCAGGACGGTCCTTTCGGCATTACCTGGGAGGACAGCATCCTGGTGAGCGTGGCCACCGGCGGCAGGCCGCCGCCTTTGACCTGGATCCGTTCGTACGGAGGCGCTGGGCATGACACAGGCTCGTCCATCGTGAACACCATGGACGGCGGTTACCTGGTTGCGGGTGCATCGCAGTCGTTCAGCACTGTGAAGCGGCTCTGGCTCCTCAAGCTTGACAGGAACGGCGACGTCCTGTGGCAGAGAACCTACGGGCCTATGAGTTCCGCGAATCCAAACGCGGAGCTGAAGCGAACGGCCGACGGCGGGTTCTTCGTCTCGAACCAAGGTCCGAACGAGAAGGTGCATGTCCTGCGCCTCACATCAACCTGCGCCGTCGACTGGAAAAAGACCTACGAGCCGGACAACCTGCCAGACAGCTCGTTCCGGCCCACTTCGATGGCCTTGACCGCCGAGGGCGGCGTTTACATTGCCGGCAGCGTGACACCGCTGCATCCCGATTTCCACCAGTCGAACGCCTGGATGATGCGGCTTGGCGCCGTTGGCGACGTGATCTGGAGCAAGCGCTTTGGGACCGCCGGCCTGGAAGCGTTCAATGGTCTGCACGCGACCAGTGATGGCGGCGCGGTGGCCGCCGGCTCCGGCCTTGGCGGTGGCCCCTGGGTTGTCAAAATCGATGCCGGCGGTGCCATCGAGTGGCAGTACGGCTATCCGCCACTTGCCAGTCACTTCGAGGCATTGTCCGTCATCCAGACAAGAGACGGCGGATATCTGGTGACCGGGCGGTTTGAACAAAGCAGCGGGGTGAGCCACGCCTGGCTCCTGAGACTCGATCCCGTCGGCACGATCCTCTGGCATCGTCGGTACTCGGGCTTCCTTTTCGAAACTGCGACGGCAGCCAGGCAAATGAGCGATTCGGAATTCGTCGTGGCGGGCGCGGTTTCCAATGCTGGTCAGGAGACCGATCTCTGGCTGTTCGGGGTCGGTGCGGATGGAGATTTCCTGTGGCAGCGACGCTATGGGGACTTCGGGGCTGAATACGCGGAAGACGTTCTGTTGGCCGCCGACGGTGGCCTCGCCGCGGTGGGCCATTCCGGCGCGTTCGGCGCCGGGGATAGCGATTTCTGGGTGGCCAAGGTGGCGGGTGACGGGTCGGTCGCCGGTGACTGCCCGTGGAACGTGGCAACCGGGGCGCAGGTTTTGAACCTCTCCGTGTCGGCCTCGCCGACCGACGTCATTCCCGTCGACCTGGCGCCAGCCGTTTCGAGTCATTTCGCGATGGCTTTCGAGTCCCAGGCGACGAGTGCGGAACAATGCCCGGCCCCGGATGGCATCGGGCTCGCCGCGTACAATCTGGAAGTCAACGGCAACATCGGTTTACCGCTCGATGCGCCCGGTTCGCTGGGCCAAACCTTCACCTCGTCGCTGGCCGGCCAGCTGATGGGCATAGAGATCTCCGCGTTGCGATGCGAAGCCACCGCCTTCAGCGAGTTGAGTTTGGAACTGACCGAGGGCGGCACCTCACTCGGCTCCGTTTCGATTGGCGTCGGTGATGTTCTCGACGCGGGCTGCGGCGTGCACCCGCCGCCGCTTCAGCCCTACACGGTGACGCAGGCATACTTCGATCTGACTTCCCTGAATCAGGTTCTGAGCGAAGGCACGACCTACATGTTCACCCTGACGGCGACCGGCGATTTCAGGATCGGGGCGAGCTATGCCGACACCTATGAGGGGGGAACCGGGTTCTACAACGAAATGCCCGAGCCGGACCAAGATCTGTCATTCCAGGTCCTTGTCCAGCCATAGCGAAACCGCGCGCCGGCCTGCGCCGGGCGGCCGGTGTTCCGGTCTGTCCCGTCAAACCGGCGACCACCCCTCGAGATACACCACCGAAACGTATCGCAGCCCCTTTCCGGTGCCCACCAGACCCAAGAACAGCCACATCCGGACCTTCATGATGCCGGCGATGAGGGTGAGCGCGTCGCCGCCGATGGGCATCCAGGCCAACAGCAGCGACCAGAAGCCATAGCGCTGGAACCAGCGCTGCGCCCGCTCGACCTGGGCGGCGCTGAAGTAGAACCAGCGCCGGTCGCGGAAATGCAGGAGAAAACGCCCCAGCGCCCAGTTGACCACGGCGCCCAGCGTGTTCCCGGCCGTCGCCGTCGCCACCAGCGCCCCAGCGTCGCCGCATTTGGCGGGGTCAGTTCTTGAATTGCGCCTCGGATATTGTTCCTCTTCGTTGGTTCGTTGGCCGGATCCGGCAGTCGGCAGAAGGATCGTCGACCCGGTTAAACATCTTTGCCCGGCGCAGTCTCGACTTCTGGCGTATTGGAGCTGGTTGCATCCGCCAGAACCGGGTGATGGTTGACATGATCGACCTTTACCGCCAAGTGGGCACGGACGTTTTTGCACGCATGGCCGCGCTCACCGGGACGGACGCACAGCACGTCTCACCGCTCAAACAAAAGGAGGCAGTCGCTTAGGGCATGGACGCACCGACCCAGCACAAGCAGTTGATCGCGCCGCTGCGCGCGGCCCTCTACGACTTCGACGCGACATCGGTCCGGGCCGTGCTCGATCGGCTGGTCACGCTCGACGCCCCGGTGCGGTTCTGCCATCCGCTGGGCGAGGTCGAGGGGCCGGAGCAGTTCTACGACCGGGTCTTCGCCCCTTTGGCGACGGCGTGGCCCGATTTCGAGCGCCACGACACCATTGTCGTCGCCGGACCGACGCCGGAAGGGGCCCATTGGGTCGGCTGCGCCGGATACTACACCGGCACGTTCGAACGGCCCTGGCTCGATATCCCCCAACCGGTCATGTCGCGCATTTGCGCTTTCACGAGTTCTACCGCTTCGAGGAAGGACGGGTCACGGAGGTGCATGCGCTGTGGGACATTCCGGAGGTGATGATGCAGGCCGACGCCTGGCCGCTCCAGCCGAGCCTCGGGCGCGAATGGCACGTGCCGGGCCCGGCCAGCGAGGACGGCATGGTGCCGGGACCATGGAACGAGGCCCAGAGCATGGCGACGTGCCAGCACATCATCGACATGCTGGCCGCGCTCAAACGTCACCCTTACGAGGGCGGGCCGGAAGTCATGGAAATGGAACGATACTGGCACCCGAGGCTCAGCTGGTACGGGCCTGCCGGCATCGGCACCGGCCGCGGCATTCGCGGCTTCCGGCACTGGCATCAGATCCCGTTCGTCAACGCAATGCCTGACCGCGGCCAGTATGTCGCCGACATCGTCTACCACTTCTTCGGCGACGGCGATTATGCAGCGGTCACGGGTTGGCCGAACATGCTCCAGACTCTCACCCACGAAGGCTGGCTGGGCATCCCGCCTTTGAACAAGCGCGTCGAGATGCGCAGCCTAGACTTCTGGCGTCTCGAGAACGGTCTCATTCGGGAGAACTGGGTGATGGTCGACCTCTTGCACGTCTATGACCAGATCGGCATGGACGTGTTCGCACGTCTGCGAGAGTTCAATAAGGCCCGGGTCAGATTCGATCCCGAAACCGGTCGTTGGGGCGGGTGATGCTGCTGGGTCGACTCGTCGCCAGCGGCGGCGTCACGAAACCGCTGCGCGTGCCAGGACCGCACCGATGAACGTGGCGGCGGTGATCCGCGACCGATGGATCAGAAGATCAGGCCGACAGCCACTGTTCGAGTTTGGTTTGATCGGGCAGGCCGCCCGAATGCACCAATTTACCGTCCACCGAGATGCCGTGCGTGGAGATCACACTGGCCATCGCCATGGCCTTTAGATCGGTGACTTTCTCGATTGTGACGCCGATCCCGAGGCGTTCCGCGGTTTCCATCACCATCGCTTCGGTCGCGTCGCAGCGTTTGCAGCCGGGCCCGTAGACCTTGATGCTTTTCATGGCGATTTCTCCTCTCTGTCACGCGTGGCCGGCACCGTCACAGGACAACGTTGAACAAGAAGCCGGTGGCGAGGATCCCCACTGAGACCACCGCGATGAAGGTCGCGATCAGGCGCAGCGTGAGAACCTGCTTGAGGATGATCATCTCCGGCAGCGAGAGCGCAATCATCGACATCATGAAGGCAAGCGTCGTGCCGAGCGCGGCGCCCTTTCCCAGGAGCGCCTCCACGATCGGGACCACACCGGCGGCGTTGGTGTACATCGGCACGCCCACGACCACCGCGGCTGGCACCGACCACCAGGCTTCGCCGCCCATGATCCGGAGCAGCATGGCCTCGGGCACATAGCCATGGATCAGAGCCCCGATGGCGATGCCGATCACCACCCAGACCCAGATCTTGCCGACGATCTCGCGCACCTGCTCGAGCCCGATCTTCAGGCGGTCCACCATGGTGAGCCGCTCATCGGGGATCTCGCCGACGGGGCCCGCATTCATTTCGCGCACCCAGTCCTGAAGATACCGCTCGAGCCCCATCCGGCCCATGACCCAGCCCGCCAGCGTGGCGATGGAAAAGCCGAAGACCAGATAGATTGTAGCGACCTGCCAGCCGACCAGCCCGAACAACAGGCCCAGCGCCACCGGCCCGACCATCGGCCCGGCGATGAGAAAGGAGAAGGTCACGCCCAGCGGGATGCCCGCCGTGACGAAGCCGATGAACAAGGGCACGGACGAGCACGAGCAGAACGGCGTCAGCACGCCAAGCGCCGCGGCCAGCGGATAGCCAAGGATCTCGCGCTTTCCCGCCAGAATGGCGCGCGTCTTTTCCGGGCTGAACCAGCTGCGCAAGACGCCGGTGACGAAGACGATCAGCGTCAGGAGCAGCAGCACCTTGGGCACGTCATAGACGAAAAAGGCGATCGCCTCGCCGGTATGGCTCTCGCGCGCCACGGGGAAGAACGACGTCACCCATTCCGAAAACGCGACCAGCTGGCCATAGACCAGCCACCAAGCCACGCCGACGGCGACGACCCCGGCGTACCACAGCCAGTCCGGCGCCCGGTGCACCCGTGACGCAACGCCTGTTCCCGTGGTCACGCGACCTCCTTCTGATCCTGCCGTTCGGCCGCCATGACCGCGTCGACCACCGCCGCCAACTCCGGTGCAAGGTTGGGATCGCGGCGATAGCGCACCCATTGCGCGTCGCGCCGGCCGACCACCAGACCCGCCTGTTTCAGGATCTTCATATGCCGCGACATGCGGCTCTGGCTGGCACCAAGCCGCGCCATCAGTTCGCAAACGCAATGCTCGCCGCCGCCCCACAAAAGGGCGAGCGCGGCGCGGCGCGTCGGATCGGATATGGCAGTGATGATGTCCTGCATCGTGGCGCAAAGACTATGCGCGAAAACGCATAAGCGCATTAATCCAGATCAACGAACATCCAACGTCAGCCGCGAAAAGGGCATCGGCCGCTCTGGTCCTGGGTGTTTGCGCGTGCTTGGACCATCCAACCCGCGGCCACGGCCATGCGACCCGGGCAAAAGAACGACCTGCAGGGCGCTTAGGCGGGATCGCCGGCGGCGAAGGCCTTCTCGCGCATGTCCGAAAGCGCGTTGCCGTGGGCGTCGAAGCCTTCGTACCGGGCGAACTTCAACGCAAAAGGCGCCAGGAGTTCGTAGCCTTTCCTGGTGACGTGGCCGACGGAGATGCGCTTCGTGAAATCGAAGACGCTGAGCGGCGAGTGAGTCCGCGCCGCCATGTTCGTCGGCAGGACGGCGTTGGGCCCCAGCACGAAATTGCCGATGGAAACCGGCGTGTGTTCGCCCATCAGGATCTCGCCGGCATTGCGGATCTGGCCCAGGTACTGGTGCGGGTCCTTGGACTGGATCTCCAGGTGTTCGGGCGCGTAGGCGTTCACAAAGGCGATGGCGTCGTCCATGCTGTCGGCCAGTACGATGCCGCCGCGCGGCCCGCAGAGGACATCGCAGGAAAACGCGACGCGCTGGGCGCTCATCTCCTGCCAGAAGTCGGGGATCGCGGCGCGGGCGGTGTCCGCCACCTTGAGCGAGTCGGTCACCAGATAGGCCGAGCTGTCGGAGCCGTGCTCGGATTCGATCAGGAGGTCCAGCGCGCAGACACGCCCGTTGGCGGTGCCGTCGGCCAGAATGATTGCCTCGCTGGGCCCGGCCGGAATACCAGGGTCGATGCGGTCCGCAAGAAGGCGCTTGGCAGCGACGACCCAGGGGCTGCCCGGACCGACGATCTTCAGGCAGCGCGGAACCGTTTCGGTGCCGAAGGTGACAGCGGCAACACCCTGCGCCCCGCCGCATTTGTAGACGGCGTCCACGCCGGCCAGGCGCGCGGCCACCAGCGTGGCTGCATCGACGTTGCCGTCGGGGCCCGGCGGCGTGATGACGACTGGCTTGGGCACGCCGGCCACCACCGCCGGGATGGCCGTCATCATCACCACGCTGGGGAAGGCGCCCTTGCCGCGCGGAACGTAGCAGGCGACGCTGTCCAGCGGCACCACCCGGTCGCCGGCAAAGACGCCGGGGTGCATCTCCTTCAGCCACATCTCCTCCGGCAACTGGGCCTGGTGAAAGCGCCGGACGTTGTCGCAGGCGAATTCCAGCACCTCGACCATCTCCGACCCCAGGGCGTCGAAGGCCGCGTCGAAGTCCTCTTCGGTCGCGGCGATCGCGTCGGGCGCGACCGGGCTGTTGTCGAATTCCCTGGCGAAGCGCGACAGCGCGGCATCGCCCTCCTGGCGGACCGTTTCGATGATCGGCGTGACCTTCTCAAGGAACGGGCCGAGGTCCGCCTCGGTCCGTTGCATCAGCGCCGCACGTTCTGCGGCGCCCAGCTGCGAGAGGATGTGGAAGCTGATGTCTTTTGCCACGGCTCACGTCTCCTGCCTCATTTCGAGCGAAGGAAGATCTCCAGGCCGACCAGGCGATCGAGCAGCCAGACGGCAAGGATGGCGATCACAATGTAGACCACCGACACGGCCGCCAGGTCGGGCGTAATGACGCTGCGGATCGAATTGTAGATCTGCACCGGCAGGGTAACCGTGCGGGAATCGGTCAGGAACAGGCTGACCAGGAACTCGTTGAAGGCCAGGATGAACATCAGCAGCGATCCGGTGATGACGCCCGGCATCACCGCCGGCAGCGTCACGGTAAAGAAGACCTGCAACGGCGTCGCGCCGCAATTGGCCGCGGCATTCTCCAGCTCGTCGTCCAGCGCGTTCACCGACGCGCTGACCGCCCAGATCATGAACGGCAGGTTGATGATGCAGAGCCCGAGGCCGATCGGCCAGAGCTGTCCCAGGATGCGGATCTCGCCGAAGAAGATCATCATGCCCAGACCGGACACCACCAGCGGAATGGTGAAAGGCAGCAGCAGATAGACCTGCAACGGATTGCGGAAGCGCAGCCGGTAGCGAACCGTGGCCAGCGCCGCGAGGGTCCCGGCGGGGATCGCGATCAGCGTACAGATGACCGAAACGATGAAGGTGCGGACAAGCGCGTCCTGAAAGCTGTCGAGCTGCCAGAGCCGTTGGTACCAGCGCAGCGAGAGCCCCTCGGGCGGGAAGCGCACGATGTCGCCCGCCGTAAAGGAGGCGCCGATGATGATCAAGGTCGGGAAGCTGAGGATGACCAGCGAGAAGATCACCAGGCTCCACAGCACGACGGGCTTGCCCAGGCGCCCGGTCACTTGCCCTCTCCCGTGATGGCCAGCGTACCCGTGCCTGCAAGCATGAACAGAAAGGCCACCAGCGCGCTGCCGACGACGGTCAGGACGATCGCCAACGCCGCGCCCAGGCCGATGTTGGAGATCTGGAAGTAACTGTCATAGACGGCATTCGCGATGAAATCAGACGTCCCCCCGCCGAGGATTTCGGGCATGGCGAAGTCAGTCAGGGTGAGCGTGAAGACGACGATCCCTGCACCGACGATGCCGGGGGTCGCCATCGGGATCACCACGTGACGGAAGGTCTGGATCCAGTTGGCGCCCAGGCTTTCCGAGGCCAGTTCCATGTCCTCGCCGATCGCCGCCACGGCCGGCGTCAGCAGCAGAACGGCGAAGGGCAGCATGTACTGCACGAGGCCCAGAATGACGGCGGGGTAGTTGTAGATCAGATCGAGCTGCGGCAGGCCGATGCCCGTGACGAGGCTGTTCAGAAGCCCTTCCTTGCCCAGGATGATCAGCCAGCCGTAGGCGCGAACCACCTGGCCGATGAAGAAAGGCAGGAACAGTGCGACCAGCAGGAACTTGCGCGTGGCTGCGGACGGGGTGCGCACCATCACGTAGACGTATGGAAAGGCAAGAACCAGGCAGATGCCGGTCACCAGCGCCGCCGCAAGCAGGCTGCGCCAGAGGACCCTGAGATAGGCCGGCCGTTCGAAGAAAGCCTGGTAGTTGACCAGGCTGTACGCCTCCTTCAGGCGATAGGTCGCGAGGTCGAGCTCGTGCAGGCTGTATTCCAGCATGTAGCCGAGTCCCACGACCAGAACCATGGCCAGCGGGACCGCCGGCAGCAGGAACAGGTAGCCGTTCATGCCGTGCATGCCGCGCGGCCAGACCACGGACACCAGCTGGTCCGCGCGCTGGGCCAGGCGCCATGCCAACGGCCGCGTGCCAGTGAACGCCTTGGACATCGCCGTTTCCGTGAAAGTCACGCGGTCCGGAGCCGGGGGCTCCGGACCGCGTTGCGTTAACTCAACCCTGCATGATCTCGCTGAACTTCGCGAACCAGATCGGCTGATTTTCGACCAGCACCGGCGACGGCACGCTGACCAGCTTCGCGAAATCCTCGGGCGAGGTCGGATAGGCGGGGTCGCCAACCAGGTCGGCCGGCGGCTCCAGGCCCGGATAGACCGGCGGCAGGCCGAGCTCGGAGCACCACTTCTCCTGCGCCTCGCGCGTCACCGCAAACTCGACGAAGCGCTTGGCCCAGTACTCCTCGTTGGCCGGAAGGCCCTTCGGAATCCACAGGCCGTCGGTGTCGACCTTGCAGCCTTCCTCGGGCACGGTCCATTCGACATTGATGCCGCTCTTCTTGGCGGCCCGGGCATTCACCGAAATCGTGCAGGCGACGTCGATCTCGCCGTTCTGGAACCAGGTCGTGAAGTCGGCGTCCTCGCCCAACAGCGGCTCGTTCTGCTTGAGCGCGCGGTAGAACGCATAACCGGGCTCCATGTTGTCCGGAATGTCCGCGAAGGTGCCGCCGCCGGCGATCACGGCGATGGGATCGAAACCGATGCCGTCGTCGTAAAGGGCGATGCGCTTCTTGAACTTGGGATCCAGCAGGACGCGCCAGGAGGTCGGCGGCCCGTCCGGGAATGCTTCGGGACGGAAGGCGCAGACATAGACATAAGCATAGGTATTGACCAGCGGCCAGCCTTCGATTCCGACCGGCTTGGCGATCGGCAGCAGGCCGTCGAGCCCGGCGAGATCGCCGGTGACTCCGCGCAGCGCCGAGATGGTGGCGTTGGTGGTGGTGTCCCAGTTGACGTGGATCGGCGGCACGCGGCCCTGGTCGACCGCGGACCAGATCTTGCGCTTGATCTCATTGTCTTCGGTGAAGTCGAGCCGCACCGGGATGCCGGTCATCGCCGTGAAGGGGTCGGCGACGCCGACCTTCAACGCCTCGCCCCAGGCGCCGCCCCAGGCGCGCACGATCAGCTCGCCCGGCTTTTCCTGGTCTTGCGCGAAGGCGAAACGCGCCGCCGCAAAGGCGCCGGTGGCCAGGGCCGTGCCCTGCAGAAACCTGCGGCGGTCTATTGTGGGTGGGTTTGCCCTTTTCGACATGAAATGCCTCCTTGTTCGTTGACGTTATTGGGATGGTTCAGTTGGAAAGGCGAAGAGATCGCGCGCCTTCCATGCAAGCCGGACGCGGCTTGCGCGCGGGTGTTCGCTGTGGTGGACCGGATCATGGTCGAACACGAACAGCGTGGCATCGGCCAACTCCGGCACCCGCACCTCGTAGACCATGCGGTCACCCTCGAAGATCCTCTGCTCAACCTGCCCGGCCACGACATTCTCGAACACGACATCGTCCGGCGCGGCGTCGTCGGCGAGGATGTGGATCTGCTCGGCGCGGATCGCACAGTCGACGACGCGGCCGGCATCGACGGGCCCGCCGGTGCGGGCGTGCAGCGCAACCTCGCCGACCCGCACCACCGCCGTCCCGTCGGCCGATCCTTCCACCGCACCGCTGAACATCGAGGTCAGCCCGATGAAGTTGGCGACGAAGCGGTTGGATGGCGCGCGGTAAAGCGCTTCCGGCTCGTCCGACTGCTGAATGCGTCCTTCGTTCATGACGACGATCTTGTCGGACATCACCAGCGCTTCGCGCTGGTCGTGGGTGACGTTGATGGTGGTGACGCCGAGTTCCTGCTGGATGCGCCGGAACTCAAGCTGCATCTCTTCGCGCAGCTTCTTGTCCAGCGCGGACAGGGGCTCGTCGAGAAGCAGCAGGTCCGGGCTGAACGACAGCGCGCGGGCGATGGCGGCGCGCTGCTGCTGACCGCCGCTCAGCTCGTGCGGGCGGCGTTTCTCGAAACCGCTGAGGCGCACCAGGTCCAGGTATTGCGCGACCCGCTCGGGGATGGATTGCGGATCGAAGCCGCGCATCTTGAGCGGATAGGCGACGTTCTGGTCCGCTGTCATGTGCGGGAACAGCGCCAGGCGCTGGAACACCATGCCGATGGAACGCCTGTAGGGCGGCACGTCCGCCACACGGCGGCCGTTGATCAGGATCTCACCGGCTGACGGCTCCAGGAATCCGGCAATCATGCGCAACAGTGTGGTCTTGCCGCAGCCGCTGGGGCCCAGGATCGTGAGGAATTCACCCTTCGGCAGGGCCAGGGTCGCTTGGTCGACCGCAGGCGCGTCGCCGAACGATTTCGAGACGCCACGCAATTCGACCATGACGGAACATTCTGCCACTTCCCTGAGCCTTGATTGGACCCGCCCCTGTTTGTCAAAAAACGTACAGGCGCGGTGTGGACTGTCAAGAATTCTCGGTGAAATCCGGCGGAGCCCCGGCCCGGCACCTAGATCGAGGCCATGTAACCGCCGTCGACGAAGAGCAGCTGTCCGGTGACATAGCCAGATGCGCCGGAGGCCAGGTAGACGCAAGCCCCCACCAGGTCTTCCAGTTCCCCGAACCGTCCCATGGGGATCTTGGCCAGCATGGCGCGTTGCCAGGCATCGTCCTGGTAGAACGTCTCGGTCAGTTCGGTGCGTAAGTAACCGGGCCCGATCCCGTTGACGCGGATGCCCCTGGGCGACCATTCGGTGCTGAGCGCCCGGGTCAGGCCGAGCAGGCCCGACTTCGACGCGGTGTATGGCGCTGCCGTCGCGACGCCGACGGCTGAGGTCAGCGAGCATGTGTTGACGATTGCGCCTCCAGAGCCTGCATGGCACAGACGCCGCGCGAAGTCTCGCGCAACGAAGAAGGCGCCCTTCAGGTTGGTGTTCAGGATGCGGTCCCACAGCGCCTCGTCCACATCTAGGGAGGGGCGCACCTCCTCCATGCCTGCATTGTTGACCAGGATGTCGGGGCTGAGGCCCAGGGCGTCGATCTCGGCGAACAGTCGCTCCACATGGGCGGGCTCGGAGACGTCCGCGGTGAGGACCGTGCACGCCCTCCCCGTCGCCTCGACCGCGGCGGCGGTTTCCGACAGGCCCGCCTTCGAGCGCGCCACGGCGACGACGTCGGCGCCGGCTTCTGCCAGGCCGATCGACAGCGCCCGGCCGATGCCGCGGCTCGCCCCGGTGACCAGGGCAAGCCGGCCGTTGAGATCGAAGGGGGATGCGTTCATTCCGCGAGATTACCATGCACCGGGCGGTGGGCCAGCAGATGTCGCCCGAAACCGAACCATCCAGCAGGTGCTTGGGGAAACAGAGCCGTCGCAGCGCAACCAGCCCCGTCCGCGTCCGGCACGTCCGACTATTGGGCCCCATGTGTTCAACGATGACGCCAGGCGCGGCGATGGATTCAGTAGCTCCCGACAGATGCCCTACCAGCAAAAGAAGCCACCATCGACCAGAAGGTCGATGCCGGTACAATGGGACGATGCCCGCGAGGCCAGGAATATGGCAGGTCCAACCATTTCGTCGACCGAGGCCATCCTGGCCATCGGTGTCTGTTCTTCGAAGATCTTTGTCTGATGGACCATCTCCGGCCGCGTGTTCATCGGGGTTGCGGTGTATCCGGGGCTGATCGAATTCACGCGAATGCCCCGATCAACCCATTCCATTGCCATGCTCTTCGTCAGATGAATCACGCCGGCCTTCGACGTGTTGTAGTGAACCTGCTTGAGCCCCCGGTTGACGATCACTCCCGACATGGACGCGATGTTGATGATCGAGCCCGAGCCGTGCGCGAGCATGGCGTTGGCTTCAGCCTGACAGCTCAGTAACAGACCGGTCAGATTGATATCGATCATACTTTGCCACTGATCGATTTCCATCTCTTCGGCCGGGTTTGCGTTGGCGATACCCGCGGAGTTCACTGCGACGCTCAGGGGGCCGAGTTCGGCATCCGTCTGTGCAACCGCCTCGATGACCGATCCTTTCTCGGTAACATCCGCCGTGACGAGCAGTGCGTTTTGCCCTGCGGCTTCGATCAGCGCCTGGGTTTCCAGGAGGCCATCGTCTTCCCGGCGGTCGAGACAGGCGACATCGGCACCGACCTGGGCGAGACCCTGCGCAATACGCTGTCCGATCCCGCTGCCAGCCCCGGTAACCAATGCGGTCTGTTCCGTGAGAAGAAAGAGTGCCCGTGAGTCGAGGGTTGTCTGGGCCATGATTTGCTCCAATCGTCAACGAACTGTGCCGGTCTCACAAAGTGCCGGTGCTACGACATGATCAGACCACCATCCACATTGATGGTCTGGCCGGTGATGTAGTCGGCGTCGTCGCTGGCGAGGAACGCCACGAGACCCGCGACGTCCTTGCCCTCGCCTGCGCGTTTCATCGGGATGTTCTGGACCCATGCGTCCATCAACTCGCCCGGACCGTAGTCGCCCAACATCTTGCCCCAGACGCGATCGTTGTAATCCCACATGTCGGTCTTGATGATACCGGGGCAGATAGCGTTCACGGTGATGCCGTCGAGCGCGACTTCCTTGGCCAGACTTTGGGTCAGCCCCATGACGCCGAACTTGGACGCGGCGTAGTGTGGGGTATAGATGAACCCGTCGCGCGCCTGGCCCGAGGCGGTGTTGATCAGTCTCCCGCCCTTTCCGGACTTGCGCATGGAACGGATCGCCTCCTGGCAGCACAGGAAAACACCCTTGGTGTTGACGTCCATGGTGGCATCCCATTCGCGCTCGGTCAGATCTTCGATTTTCGCAATGGTGATGATGCCTGCGTTCTGGATGGAAACGTCGACCTGCCCGAATTCGTCCTCGGCGCGCCCATAGAGGGCAGCAACAGCGTCTTTGTCGGTGACATCGCACAGAACGCCGGCGGCCCTGGCCCCGGCGTCACGAAGTACATTCGCGGCGTCTTCCACCTCCGGCTCGACCGAGGCGATCACCAGGTTGGCCCCTTCGGCGGCGGACCGTTCGGCGATCGCAAATCCGATCCCTTGGTTGCCGCCTGTGACGACCACGGTTTTGCCCGTGAACCGGTTCATCTCTGTCTCCTTGCCTGGTCAGGCTTTTGCGGACGCCGCAAAAGTCCGCAGCCGGCCGCGTTCCAGGCTGTCTGAAGCGTTCTCACTGAATACCGCGCGTGCTTTCCCACCAGTCGTCGAGCGACTCGCTGGTGAGCAGTTGCGATCCTGTCGCGTGCTCGTGCGGGATCTTGTGGTTCCTGTTCATCGCCACCAGGTATTTCACGACCCAGTAGCCGATTTCCCACTGATGCTGCGCCTTGACGCCGGCGATCACGCCGTCCTCGATGAACTTGAGGGTCTCCTGGAGGTCGTCCATGCCGACAATGGTGACCTCACCGGCCTTGCTGGCATTGACCACCGCGCGCGCGGCGCCGATCGGGTTCGAGGCATCCGAACCGAATATCCCGACGAGGTCAGGGTGGGCCTGAAGCGCCTTCTCCGTCAGCCCTATGGCTTTCTCCAGATTGTCGTCGTCGGGCTCCTCGAAGACGATCTCGATTCCGGGGTGGCCGGCGATCGCGTCCTTGAACCCCTGGACGCGTGCAACATGGTTCGTGGTCGTCAGGCTGCCTGCCAGGATGGCAACCTTGCCTGACCCGCCGATCCTTTCCGCAAGGAAATGGCCGAGATCCACGCCGTCCTGGTGGTCCCCTTTGTGACCGACGAAATTGAACGCGTCGGAACAGAAGGCATCGAAGGTGATCACGTTGATGCCGGAATCGAGAGCCTTCTGGATCAGCGGCGTGTCGGTGGAGGGATCGAGGCACGACACGGCGAGGCCATCGGGCCGCCGGTCGAGATTCGCTTCGATCCGGCGTCTGTGGTCGCTGGAATCCGCACGCGGCGGCGAATCCCACACGACCTCGACATGGATGCCCTCTGTCTGCAGTTCTTCGACTGCCTTCTGCGCACCGGCGGCGACGACGTCGTACCAGGGATGAACCACCTTGGGGACGAAGGTGAAGGTCAGTGTTTTCTTGATTGGCTTGACCAGGTCCCCCTGGTCAAACGCCCGTGCATGGCCGGCTGTTGCCAGCTCCATGACAAAGACGTCGTTTGCCTCATCCCGGTCGAGGATCCCTGTCTGCCGGCCCTCCGACATGACCATGATGCGGTTCGAGATGCCCAACACCTCCTCGAGATCCGAGCTTACCACGACGACGGCGACCCCCTGTTTTGCAAGCTCGACGATCAGGTCATAGATCGAGGACCGCGCCCCGACATCGATACCGCGCGTGGGCTCATCCAAGAGGACGACGCGCGGATTGCGGGCGAGCCATTTTGCCAGCACGATCTTTTGCTGGTTGCCACCGGACATTTCGTTGGCGTTCTGATGGCCGAGACCCTTGACCCCGAATTTCTCGATGCTCTTGGCCGCAAATCCGCCGACGCGCGCGCCAATGACCCAGCCGGATGCCGACACGGACTCTAAGTTCGAATAAGCGATGTTTTCCTGAAGGATCAGGCCCTGCAGTTTCCGGTCTTCGGGCACCAGGACGATGCCGTTCCTGATCGCATCGCGCGGATGGCTCGGCGTGATGTCTTCTCCATCAAGGGAGACCTTTCCGGAGGCAATTGGATCGGCCCCTGCGATGGCACGCACCAGATCGGTTCGCCCGGCGCCGACGAGGCCGGCGATGCCCAGGATCTCGCCCTTCTTGACCTCGAAGGTCACGCCGGAGAAGGTGCCCTGCGGCGAAGAGAGATCTCTGACCTCCAGCACCGTTTCCTCGCCTGGAACCGGGATCTCGGGGAATATGCGGTCCATGCTGCGGCCGACCATCGCTTCGACGATGGTCCGCACCGGCAAATCGGCCGTTTCGAATTCCCGGACCTTGTCGCCGTCGCGCAGGACAACGATCCGGTCCACAATCTTTTTGATTTCTTCCAGACGGTGGGAAATGTAGATGATCCCGACGCCTTCCGACTTGAGGCGTTCGATCTGCCTGAACAGCAGTTTAGTCTCGGCCCCACCCAGCGCAGCCGTGGGTTCGTCCAGTATCAGGAGCTTGGCATTCAGCGTCAGGGCCTTGGCAATTTCGATCAGCTGCTGGCTGGCCGTCGAAAGCCCTTCCACGGTCCGTCGGGGGGATATGTCCAGTCCCAGCCGCTCGAGGCCGCGGTGGGCGCGCTGCTCCATCTCCCGCCGGTCGACCCTGCCGCCTTTCGTCGGATACCGGCCCACAAAGACATTCTCGGCGATCGAAAGGTGCGGCAGCAGCATCAATTCCTGGTGGATCATGGCGATCCCGGAATCGATCGCTTCGCGAGGGCTGGCGGGCGCGAACGGCGCCCCCAGCCAGTTCATTTCGCCGGAACTTGGCTGGATTGTTCCTGAGATGACGTTCGATACCGTGGACTTGCCGGCACCGTTTTCGCCAAGCAGCGCCACAACCTCGCCCGGGCTTACATCCAGATCGATGCCGTGCAGAACCTCGGTCGGTCCGAAGGACTTGCGGATTCCGCGTAAGGACAGGATCGGAGGCAGAGTTTGCGAGGTCATGGCGCTGTTGGTCGGCGAATTCAGCCGTGCACCGCCGCCTTAGGGGTGCTTCTCCACGAACATCGGCGCGTCCTCACATGTGGTGAGCACCGCGTTCGGGATCTGCCGTGCGGGGACGGACGCGCCGTGATGAACGGCAATTGCGGAGTTGACCGCCAGCACGCCCATGGCCTGGGTGCTCTGGGTTGCGGTCACGATGAACGGCGTGTCGCAGCGGGCCAGGGATTCCAGCGCGGCGACGTCGCCGTCATAGCCGCCGACGACGATCTGGTCCGAAAGACCGGCCACTTCGACCGCCTTGGCGGCGCCCATGGCGATGCCATCGGCCTGACCGAAGATGATTTTGATGTCGGGATGGGCCTGCAGCATGTTCTGGCCGATCGAGAAACCTTCGTCCGGCGACCACATCTGGGTCCACTGCTGCGCGACCAGCTCGATGCCCGGGTTCTCGTCGATGGCCTGCTTGCAGCCTTCGAAACGTTGAACCTCGGGGGTCGTCTCCTTCTGGCCGTGAATGATGACCATCTTGCCTTCGCCGCCCGCAAGGCCGATGAGGTGCGTGCAGACCTGGTAGGAAGACAGGACGTTTTCGCCGTAGATCACGGTGTCGCCGGGCTCGCCCTCGGGCTCACGGTCGACGTTGATGACCGGGACGCCCTGGGCACGTGCCAGGCGGGTCGGAACCGTTGCCGCGGCAGCACCGGCCGGGATGTAGATGAAGACATCGATGCCCTGGGTCAACAGGTCCTGCACCTGGCTGACCTGGGTATTGGTGTCGCCCTTCGCGTCAACGGTGATCACCTCGATGCCAAGCTTCCCCGCATAGCCTTCGACACCCAGTTTGATCTGGTTGAAGTAGTCGGCTTGCAGGTTGGGAACGGCGAGGCCGATCCTTTTTATGCCGACGTCCTGGGCCGAGGCCGTGCCGGCAACAGCAGCCAGCGCGGTCGCGGCCAGCATGGTCTTGAAAATGGGTCTCATGGATTCTTCCTCCTCAGTTGATTGGTCCGTTTCGTAAGGTCCGGACCCGTTGCAGCCCGAATCTCGGACCATCATTGCGGGGCCGCGGTTGCCGTCCGCTCCCCCGGAAATCACCGGCGCCTGTGTTTGAACGTCTCTGCGGCCACCGCCAGCACGATCACCAGGCCGATGACCACCGCCTGCAGAAAAGGCGACACGCCCAGCAGGTTCAGGCCATTCCTCAAGACACCAATGATCAGGACGCCGATGATCGTACCGCCGACGCCGCCGGTTCCGCCCGACAGGCTCGTCCCGCCAATGACCACTGCGGCAATGGCATCGAGTTCGTAGGCGATGCCGGAACTGGGCTGAACCGAGTCCAGGCGCGCCGCGAGCAATGTCCCGGCAAGCCCGGAGAGAAGCGCACACATCATGTACACCATGATGGTTATGCGCTTCACGTTGATGCCCGCGAGCCGGGCGACTTCCGGGTTGCCCCCGATCGCGTAGAGCTCACGGCCCTCCTTGCGGTAACGCTGGAACAGGATCGCCACCAGGAACACAACCAGCATCACGGCGACGGTCATCGTCAGAAACCCGCCGTGGCGGATGATGGCCCCCATGTTGAACCAGGACGGAAAGCCGATGATCTGCGAGCCGTCGGTGATCATGTTTGCCAGCCCGCGCGCGATCGACATCATCGCAAGCGTGGCGATGAAGGGCGGGACCTTGAACTCCGTGATCAACAGGCCCGCCACAATGCCTGTGATCGCCGCGGCGAGAAGCCCACCGGGGATCGCCACGGCCATGGGCATGCCGGCTTCGACGTTCAGGTAGCCCAGAACCATCATCGACAGTGCCATGACGGAGCCGACCGACAGATCGATGCCGCCGATCAGGATGACGAAGGTCATGCCGACGGCCATGATCCCCAGCACGGTTATCTGGTCTAGGATGTTCAGGAAGTTGCGGATCGACAGGAACGAATCCGTCGCAATCGAAAGAACCAGGCACAGCAACAGCAGGCCGATCAGGGGGGGCGGTCGCCCCGGTCAGAGCAGTCGTGATCCGGCCAAGGGCCGAAACGTGGGGCGTTTCCGCAGGCCCGATCGATGCGGAAATCGATGCAGAGTCGTCGCGACCCCCTTCCGACATCAGCCTCCTCCGATGTGTGCATATTTATTCTTATTACAATCATTATCCGATCTGCGTTAACTGTCAATACCCAAAGCCAGCGGGGCGCGCGGGTTTTCAGATTGACTTTTCAGGCTCGGAATGAAATTTTAGAGGCGAATAAAAATGCACGAGCGTGGCATGAGCGTGGCATGAATGTCGCTTCCCTGAAGGAAACGGCTCGAAAGATCCGGATCACCGATCTGGATACGGTTTTCGCGGCCGGTGCCGGCCATATCGGCGGAGAGATGTCGGCGATCGACATATTGACGTCCCTTTATTTCGGCGTCATGCGGATCGATCCTGCCAATCCGAGCGACCCGCGCAGGGATCGGTTCGTCCTCAGCAAGGGACACACCGCATGTGCGCTTTACGTCACCTTGGCAGAGCGGGGGCTCATACCGCACAGCCTTCTGCCCACGTTTCTGCAGCCCCACTCGCCGCTGAACGGGCACCCTAATCGGGTCAAAGTGCCGGGCGTGGAAACGAATACCGGACCGCTGGGCCACGGCCTGCCGGTGGCTGTCGGAATGGCGAAGGCCGCGAAGCTGGACCGCGCATCGTGGCGGACCTTTGCCTTGTGCGGCGATGGCGAACTCCAGGAAGGCAGCAATTGGGAGGCCGCCATGGCGGCCGCACAGTTCCGGCTGGACAATCTCACCCTCATTGTCGATCACAATCGGCTGCAGCAGGGCGCACGCCTTGCTGACACCAACAACCTGGCACCGATCGCCGACAGATTCTCCGCGTTCGGCTGGGCCACCGAAGAGATCGACGGGCATGACATCGGCGCCATCGTCGATGCACTCGACGGCGCGAACACCGTGGAAGGCAAGCCGAAATGCGTGGTGGCCCACACCAACAAGGGCCAGGGCATATCCTTCATGCAGGATCGTGTCGAGTGGCATCACAAGGTACCCAACCGCGAGCAATACGAAGAAGCGCGGAAGGAACTCGAGGAGGTCGCCTGATGTACGCTTCCGTTCCGCTGTTCGACTGCCGGGATGCCTTTTCGGAAACACTGCTGGCCCTGGCCGCGGCCAATCCCGATGTCGTCGCCGTTTGCAACGACTCCGTTGGGTCCAGCAAACTCGGGTCCTTCCGGGACAAATACCCCGAGCGGCTTGTCAATGTGGGTATCGCCGAACAGAACATGGTTGGCGTTGGCGCCGGTTTGGCCAATGGCGGCAAAGTCCCGTTCGTCTGCGCGGCATCCTGCTTTTTGACGGGACGGGCGCTGGAGCAGATCAAGGCCGACGTCGCTTATTCCGAGACCAACGTCAAGCTCTGCGGGATCAGCTCCGGGATGGCCTATGGCGAGCTTGGGCCGACGCATCATTCCATCGAGGATTTCGCCTGGATCAGGGTGCTTCCGGGCATCACCGTCATTGCGCCGGCCGACCCGATCGAGACGCGCGGTGCCGTGGAATGGGCCGCGGAACATGACAGCGTGGTCTTTTTGCGACTCTCAAGGGTCGGGGTGCCGAACGTCCTGCCACCGGATCATGTCTTCGAACCGGGCAAGGCAAATCTCCTGCGGGACGGGACGGATCTGACCATCATTGCAAACGGCACGCTGACGCCTCGGGCGCTTGCGGCCGCGGACGCATTGGGGGCGGAGGGGATCTCGGCCCGTGTCCTCAACATGGCAACCGTCTCACCGATCGATCGCCAGTCCATCATCGATGCAGCAGCCGACACCGGGGCAATTCTGACCTGCGAGGAGCACTCCGTCGTTGGCGGCCTGGGCAGCGCGGCTGCGGAGGTGGTTGTCGAATACCACCCCGTGCCTATGAAGATCCTGGGGGTTCCTGGTGTATTTGCGCCGACCGGCTCGGCGAATTTCCTTCTGGACGAGTTCGGCATGTCACCGGAGGGTATAGGCGGTTCAGCCAAAGCCCTCGTCGCACGCAAGGCGTAGGGCAATGGCGGCCGCGATCCTCGCAATCGACCAGGGCACCACCAACACCAAGGCGGTTCCGATCGACGTTAAGGGAAAGATCGTCGGAAAGGGCAGTGCGCCTGTCGAGATAGAGTTTCCCGGGCCCGGCTGGGTGCAGCAGGACGCCGAGAACATCTGGCAGAGTGCTGTCTCCGCGATCGGCGCCTGCGTCGCCGGTGCACCGACAGCCGAGATCCTGGGGATCGGCATCTCCAACCAGCGCGAAACCGTTGTCGCATGGGATCGCGGGTCGGGCTCGCCGGTCGGTCCTGCCATATCCTGGCAGTGTCGCCGGACGAGCGATGCGACGGAGGCGTTGAAGAAGACGGGCGTTGAACCGGAGATCATCGCGAAGACAGGGCTTCCCGTGGATCCCCTGTTCCCGGCGGGCAAGATCAGGTGGCTTTTGGAGAACGCAGGGGACGGCATCGATCTGTGCGTCGGAACGATCGACAGTTGGCTTGTCTTCAAGCTGACCGGCGGGCGCCGGCACGCCACCGACCGTTCCAACGCGTCACGAACGCAACTGTTCAATCTCACGACCGGGACCTGGGATTCGGACCTGTGCAGGCTGTTCGGGGTCGATCCGGACGTTCTGCCGGATATCGAGGACAGTCAGGCTGCGTTCGGCTCGACCGCCGGGGTCCCGGATCTCGCGGACGGCCTGCCGATCGCATCTGCGATCGGAGACAGCCATGCTGCGCTTTTCGGGCACGCGGCCTTCGCACCCGGCGACGCCAAGGTCACGTTTGGGACGGGCTCATCGGTGATGGTCACGGCCGAGGAATTCTCGATACCGGGGAAAGGCCTGACAACAACCGTCGCCTGGTCGCGCAGCGGATCCATGACCTATGCGATCGAGGGCAACATCCTTGTCAGTGCGTCGGTTTTCCCTTGGACCGCTGACGTGCTCGGCCTGGACGGCGATGTCGGGAAGCTCATGGCGCTGGCGGAATCCGTTGACGGGGCGGACGGCGTTTTCCTTGTCCCCGCGCATGTGGGGCTGGGGCCCCCATTGGCGGTCCGAGGCGACCGGATTGATCACGGGGCTGCGGTTTTCCACAACGCCGGCGCACATCGCGCGCGCGGCGGCGGACTCGATGGCACTGCAGGTGTCGGATGTCCTGGGCGCTGTTGAGACCGGCGACCTCTCGCTTGGCGCCATCCACGTCGATGGCGGGCCGAGCGAAAACCCGTTCCTCATGCAGCTGGTGGCCGATGTGCTCGGAAAGCCGCTCATGGTTTGCTGCATGCCGGAGGTCTCTGCATTCGGTGCCGGGACACTTGCCGGTCTCCAGGTGGGGCTTTGGGAAGATATCGATGAACTCGCCGCCATCGATCGGGGCATCAGTACGGTCAGGCCCGCGGACTCGGATATCGAGACATCCGGGACCCTGGAAGGATGGGCCCAGGCCGTCCGGCGATGCACGCATTGATCGCGGCTTGCACCGTGCATTTGGCCCGGCGTCATCGCGTCACCGGAGGATAAGGCATGTCGAGGCTGGATGAACTGCGCTTCATCGCCCGCATCGCGCAACGCTACTATGTCGATGGGCACCGTCAGTCGGCGATCGCGAAAGACCTGGGGCTGAGCCAGGCGACGGTTTCGCGCATGCTGAAACGGGCGCATGACGAAGGAATTGTCCGCATTTCGCTGAACGCGCCGCCGGGCACCTATCCCGACTTTGAATTCCAGCTTCGGGACAAATACAGAGTCAACGAGGTCCTGGTCGTGGATTGTTCCGAGGACAATGACGGCGCGGTCATGTCCAGGATTGGCGAAGCCGCGGCGCACTTCCTGGAGACGACGCTGCAGGACGATGAGGTGATCGGCATCTCGTCCTGGAGCCAGACCCTTCTGAAGATGATCGACAACGTGCATCCCATGAAGCAGGGCAAGGCGCGTCAAGTGGTTCAAATGCTCGGTGGAATTGGCAATCCGAACGTCCAGAAACACGCCACCCATCTGACGACCCGCCTTGCGCAGTTGACCGGTGCGCAGCCGATGGTCCTGAACGCGCCTGCGGTTGCGGCTTCGCGCGAGGCGAAGCTGGTCCTTCTGGGAGACCCCTATGTTCGCGAGGCGATGGATCTGTTCGACGGAATCACGCTCGCCATCGTCGGGATCGGCGCCGTTGAACCCTCCAGCATGCTGGCCGAGAGCGGAAACATCTTCTCGGAAGCGGAATTGAAGCAGTTGACCGAAAGCGGCGCGGTCGCCGAGATCAGCCAGAGGTTCCTGAACGCGGACGGGCAATCGGTTTCCACGCCGATGAACGAACGCGTCATCGGGATGGATCTGGACACCTTGCGGAATGTCCCCCGCGTGATCGCCCTGGCGGGCGGGCGAAAGAAGACGACGGCGATCGACGCCGTCCTGAAATCCGGTGTGATCGATATCCTGATCACGGACAAGTTCACCGCGTCCCGGCTGCTTCGATCGGATCTCGAAACCCATCTGCATGAGGCGGTTTAGCGGGGAGGCGGGGGCGAACCCGTCGCTGGTGGGAGTTCGCTGCTCCTTCGCCGAATTCCCGATAGCCACACTGACAGCCGGGGATCTACACTCTGGCTGTCGCCGGATGCTGCGGACGGGCATGACTCGCATCCTGCGAGATCGGCATTGCTGTCACCGGACCGGCTGATTCCGGGAGTTTCGCTCAAGTCTCATGTCGGGCAACTTTCTCGATAGCGTCCCCATATGGGCTGTGTATCTCGGCCTCTTGCTCCTGTTCCTGGCTGCCGTGGAGGGGGGGGGCTATGTGCTCGGTGATCGGCGTCAGAAAAGCACCGACTACGTCGACGAGAGCCGCACTGCGCAAGCGGGCATCGTCCTCGGTGCGCTGCTGACCTTGGCGGCACTTCTTCTCGCTTTCACCTTCTCCATGGCGGGATCACAGTTCGATTCGCGCCGGCAGTTGGTGATCGACGACGTGAATGCCATCGGCACCGCCTTCCTGCGGGCGCAAAGCTTGCCGATGCCGCAGCGTGTCGCCAGCCGCGAGCTGTTGTCCCAGTATGTGGCCGAGCGGGCCACGCTTTTCGACGAATCTCTTGCGCAGCGACTGGCGCGCGCCGAGCAAATGCAGCAGCAACTCTGGGCCGCAGTGACGGAAGTCGCGCACCAAGAGCCGACCCCGGTGGTCTCGCTCTACATGCAGGCCCTCAATGAACTGATCGACCTGCATACCAAGATGGTGTCGGTGGAGGTCTGGGTGCGCATCCCCGATCTGATCATCGCGACGCTGGCCTTGCTCTCCTTCGCCACCATGGTTCTGACCGGCTACCTCTTGGGCCTGCGCGAACGCCGCTACGGGTTCCCCACCGTGCTCATGGTATTCACCTATGCCACGGTCTTCGGTATGGTGATCGACTTGGACCGGCCGGCACGTGGCCTTTTCCAGGTCAATCAGGCCCCGATGGTGCAGCTTAGCGAGAGCATCCAGGCGGAGTTGGCAAATACGCCTTCGGAGTGAGTGAGCGGTATGCCCGACGCCGAACGCATCGGGAGCAAGTTCGTTCGAACATCGGACATGGCCTGATGGGCAAGAAAGAACTGCTGTCGGGTTTTCACGCTTCACCGCTAATCCGAACCGACCAATCAGGTGGCGGAGAGAAGAGGGGGGCTGGACGGCGACAAGCCTTGTCCGACGTCGGTCTCCGGTTCGCGATCCCGAACGCCCTCGCGCAAATCTCGGCGGAAAGCCCCAGACCAGTCCGATGGGACGAGGCTTGATCGGAGATTTGGGGAGTCCGGAGGTTCTATGACGGGGCGGGTAGGCCGGGGCGGATCTGTCTTCGAAGCCGGGAGGCAGTACAGGCACACCTCCGTTGGCGCCAAACGTGTGCCGCGGCGTACCGGATCTTCCTGCTCAGTCCCGCGTCTCGCCTGTCCATCGGTCGCGGTTGGCCCAGAACGGGCACTGCGGACAGACGGGGCCTTCATAGTAGATACCCTCCTCGTGCGGGCAGCCGATGATGCCGTCGACCATGGCAACCGACTTCGCGTCCCAGTGCTTGACGAACGCGGTCGCCTCCTTGGCGATACGCGGGTCCCTGCGGATGTCGGTGTCCTCGCTGAACCATTTCTCCAGGGCGACGGCATCCTCTCCTTCTCCGGGGATAATGCCGACCACCATCTTGCTTGCGAAGCGGTCGTTTGGTCCGTAGAAGGCCACGGTTGCAACCGGATATCCTCGGAACCCGCGCTTTGCCTTCTTCGCCAGCGGTTTCAACGGTGGCACGGTGCCGGTTCTCATCATGGATTAGCCCTTTCCGGATCGCGCCCGAGGAATCCCCCGTGATATTGCCGCATCTTCAGGACCGGCTCTTCTTCCGCTGTCATTTAACGCGCATGCGGGCCAGGTCTTTCTCGATGATTGCGCGTGCCAGGTACTCCGGGTCGAAGGACTCGCCCAACCAATCCACCGCGTCCCCATGGTCCGGATCGGACGGGTCGGCAAGGGCATCGAGCTTCGCCATGTACCCGAACGGACCGCCGCTGTCGTCGGGCGGCCCGCACCGCTCACCCGCTACCAGTTCCGGGTGCGTTGTACCCTTCGGGGCCTTGAGCGTTCGTTCCAGCCTGATGTCGGCCTGCCAATCGTCCCCGAAGTCGTAAACGTAGGTGAACCGCTTCACACCGGATTCGAGAAGATCGGCCAAAGAGACGTCTCGGTCGCTGTGCAGGGGCGGACCTGTATGGTCCTTGCCGGCGATCTCCGGCTGGCCGTACAGCACGCCGCCTGCCTCGAACTCGTGCAGGTGATAGTCCTCCCAACCCATTACCATCTGGATCACATCGTGCAGGCGTCTGAGCGGCCAGTCGGTCGGCATTTGCACCCGCCGCCAGATTGTGGGCTCGATGTCCCGCAGCACGATCTTGACCTGCACGAAGCCGTGCGTTCCGTCACAGCTCATTGTCACGTCCGTTGCCGACGGGGTCACAGTAACCCGTCACGTCTCATTTGCCATCGGAGACTTCGCAGAATACGAGCCAGATCGGGCAGGAGCCAGGGCGTATGAATGCGGGCGCCAGGTTCCGGCAAGCAGGGGCCCCACCACCCGGTGCCATTCTCCGCCGAAAGTCCACCGGTTGGCTCATGCGGAGTGCGGGGTCAGGTTCGACGCGTTGGCACCGCGCGCCTGTTCGGAACCAACCGATTGCCATGACGCGCGTGTGGTCTATCTAACTGCGGGTCCGGCATGAGCCGAGCAGCAACTTGAACAGATCGATCAAAGAGAGAACTGAAATGCGCTTCACGACAGCTCTTATGGCTTCGCTTATGCTGGCCGCACCCGCCCTCGCCGATGATGTCTCCTACGAGGTATCCGGCGAAGCCTTCACGGGATACGTTGCCGAGGCGCAAGATCCCAAGGGCCTGGTTCTGATCGTCCACGACTGGGACGGCATGACGGATTACGAGCGCAAACGCGCCGATATGCTTGCCGAAATGGGCTACAACGCGTTCGCGCTTGATATGTTCGGCAATGACACGCCGACCGAGACGGTCGACCACCGCAAAGCGGCGACAGGGGCGCTGTACAAGGACCGCGAGCGCATGAGAGCCCTGATCCAGGCGGGGATCGACCAGGCGCGCCAGCGTGACGGTGACGGCGAGATGGTCGTGATGGGCTATTGTTTCGGCGGCGTGGTGTCGCTTGAAATGGCGCGCAGCGACATGTCCGAGATGGCCAAAGGCTATGCCAGCTTCCACGGCGGCCTGTCCACGCCCGAAGGCCAGTCCTGGACCGGGGATGAGCCGCCCGTGCTGGTTCTGCACGGTGGCGCCGACACCTCGATCACCCTGGACGACGTGGCCACCTTGGCCAAGGAGCTGGAAGGCTCCGGCACGACCTATTCCATCAAGGTCTATTCCGGTGCGCCGCACGCTTTCACCGTCTTCGGCTCGAACCGCTATCGACATGGCGAGCTGGAAGGCGTTTTCGGATTTCCTGACCGAACAGCTCTAATCTCAAGGGTGCGGGAGGGCGCACGGCACATCGCGCCGCGCGCCCTCCATCTCACACGTCTTGCACTCGCCGGCGCGCCGCTCGAGGCGGTTCCCTGCGCTGCGGGCAGCGGGGGATGCAAACATCGTTTGGGGCCAGGTCTTGTTTCTTGAACGCGGGCTATCGCGAAAGAAGCACGACGTGGCCCCTAAAGCCCACGTCGTGGACCCTGCATTGGTCCGCCTTCGCCATCCCCTTCGCCAGGGCTTCGGGGGATAGGAGGTTTCGGCGGACACGCCTTCGCTCTAACGGTTTCGGGCGTCAGTCCACCAAGGTGGCCTGCCACCCGAAGCCCGTAAGGGCGAAGGGTGGCGGTACAGGGAGGCGTGGGCGAACCCGTCTCCAGAGGGGGCACGCTGACAATCAGGGAAAACACGGGGGAACTTCGCCACCCTCAGCAAGGTCAGGCCGCCGTATAGAGGCTAATCTTCTGATCTTCCAGAAATCCTGGCGCGATTCCTCTGGCCAAAGAAACAGGGAATTATCACTGCGAAGCAGGGAAACACCGGATCGAAACAGTGCGTTGGCCCTCCCTGTCGGTTCCTCACCATTTCTTGGCACCAGCTGCCTTCTCCTTCCCGAAGCGGGCAAGGCCATTCCGTGCTCGTGGCGCCAAGAGCACCCTCAAAGCGCGCTTTGCTGCCATGCTTGGGACGAAGCACACCCTCGGCCCGCGCATCCTCAAAAGCGCGGCGCCCTGGCCCTCATCGCAGACACCAGCGCTGCTAGAACTGGCGTGCCAGTTCTTCCATGCAGGCGGTTGCGAGCTGGCGATTGGGATCGCTCGAGCCCGGCATCGTCGCCCAGCCGGTCTTCATCAGCATGTCCCTGCGCTGATAGCTACTGGCGTCTTTCAGCTCGGCCAGCCTTTCATCGGAGGTAGGGTCCTGCTTGAACTGTTCGATACAGATCGGCAGCAGGGCGGCGACGACTTCCATGCGCGCCTCATCCGCTGCCATGTCCTTGGCTGCCGCTCCGGTCATCCAGCCGCCCCAAGAGAAACCGACAATCGCGAGCGCGATTGCGCCGACGGCGGCACCGTAGATTCCGGGCTTTAGCCATTCTGGAGTTTTCATTATTTGTATCCTCGTACGAGGAAAAAACCATTCTTTCCTCTAATATTGCCAAGATATAGAATAATAAAAAGGAATGATATCCGAATCTGAGTCTGGTGATTCACAAAAAGTGATTTATGAGGATTCTTGCGATCCGGGCGTTCTTATTTCTGGACTATTAGAGATTATTGCTCGGCCGTGCGCGCAGACGGGGCGCCCCCTGCTGCCGCGACTCGAGGCTGAACCGGACGACGGCTATCGGCGATTGTTGGAAGACGAAAACCCCAACGGCATTCCGTTTCGCCATGCGTTGGAGTTCTTGCACCGGGAACAGATCCGCTCACCGGCCCAGGCGCTGTCGAACAAGCTTTTGCATCTGAGACAGTGACGCACTTTCCGGCCGTCCCCGGCCGGGTCGTCGTGCGATGTCCGTTTTTCCGGCACCTCAGTCATGCCGCGGTGTCGCTTGCCGCGCCGGAACTAAGTCCAGCGCTGCTATACCGATTGAACCGGCTGTCATGGTCGCATGCCTTTCCGTCGTTTGTTTTTGTTCGGCACTGCTCGAGGGCCCCGCCGTTCGGACGGGCTGGACGGTCTGCCGGGGATCACTCACCGAGGAGCCTGCATCCGTCACCGAGCCTTCGGTGCGGCCGGTTGCATGCCCAGTCGTTTCCGGAATGGCTGATGTGCGCGTTGTCCGGCAGTTCGATCGCAACGCAAGCCTGGTCGATCGCCTGGTAGCCGCGATCGCATTTCCACCCCGGTCCCTGTGCCGCCCCGACCAAATATGCGTTCGCCGGAACCTCGATGAGAAGGCAGGTGTCTTCGAACTCGCGGAGTCCCCGCTCGCATTCCCAGGCGCGTCCGTAGGACGCGTTTGTCGGGTATGCGTTCTCCGGGACGACGACGGCGGCGCAGGTGTCGCCGACAGCGCGGTAGCCACGATTGCAGTTCCATCCGGGCCCGTAGGCCGTTTCCACATAGTACCCGTTGGCCGGCACGTCGACCGGCTCGCACCCTTCATTGGCCTTCCGGTAGCCTCGATTGCACTTCCATGCGTCGCCCGATGCCGTGAGGTGGGCGTTGGCGGGCACGTCGATGGCGGCACAGGTCTCGTCGACTTCCAGATAGCCGTGCCTGCACTCCCAGCCGCGTCCGTAGGAGACATTTGTCGCGAACGAATTCTCCGGAAGCTGAACGGCGATGCAGGCGTCATCGTCCTTTCGGAACCCGCGCACACACTCCCACCCAACACCGTATGTCCTTGCACGCGCGTTTTCCGGGATCTCGCCGGATCGGTCTTGGGCAGGCGCCAAGCCAGGTGCGGCGACCAGCATTGTCGCGACAATCATGGAACGAATGACGGTTACTCCCAGGCCTCGCCTTCCGCGCATGCTTCCGTCCTCCGTTTCGGTCACTGTCCGTGCCGGCGTCTGCTGCCTGCGGCGGCGTGTCAGGCGAGCTCGATCGTCCCGACGGCGATCTTGCCGCTGCGGGGGTCGTTTTGCGTGTCGAGCTTCACGGTCTGGCCCTCTACCAAGTGGCTGATGCCGGCACGCTCCAGCGCGGAGACATGCACGAAGACGTCCTTCTGGCCGTCATTCGGTTGAATTAAGCCGTAGCCGCGTTGTTCGTTGAAGAATTTGACGGTGCCCGAAATCATGGAAATTTCCTTTCACTAACGGATTGCGTATGGGATCCGTCGCACGAGGTGTCGTTGCGCCGATCCCGGTTCGTCGATTTTGGAAAGAAGGTCTGAAACGTACGCGCCCGGCAGTGCCAAGGCGGAGCGGCCCAGTTATCCGGCCAATATCCACCACACTGACGTGGGGACGCCTTCGTCGCAATACAAGGGGCCAGGCCGGGTCTTGTCTCATTTGGCCCGCGCGCGGGGCGATGGAGACGTGCGTTTCCCGCTCCACGACGCTGCGGAATGGAGAGTGGCACAGCCTGGTCAGACTGAACCGTTCGATCCTAGGGCGGAGAATACGAGGGGCTGGAGGGCGAAGTGCCCGTTTGTCTCCGGTCTCCGGCGTGTGAACCCATCTTCGCCGTCACCCCGCCGGGCATCGCAAATGACGCGAAGCGTTGCGAAAACTGATCAGTTGCTGCGAACCCTCGTCCCACAAGGCCAGCCGCGAGCATTTCAGGCTGTCGAAGTGGGACATCCTCGGCACATGTTTCAGGACCGGGATGGAATCGACGCATTCCTGCAGTCGGTAGTTCGGCACTTTGGAAGACAGGTGATGCACGTGGTGCAGGCCGATATGGCCCGTGACCCACTGCAGCGGGCGGGGCAGGCGATAGTAGGAACTGCCGCGAAGCGCGGCTTCCACGAAGTCCCACTCCTGGCCGTGCGCCCAATAGGCGTCCTTGAACTGGTGCTGAACGAAGAACATCCACACACCGATTGCCGACCCCAAGAGGACCAGCGGCAGGTGGACCAGGGCGAGCGTGCCGGGGCCGATCAGGATTGCAAGAGTGACGGCAATGCCCGCGATCGCGCCGTTGGTCGCCATGACACCGCGCCAGTATACGGTGCGCAGAAGCGGCAGCTCGCGCGGCCAGCGGTGTTTGATCAGAAACAGATAGGCCGGGCCCACCCCGAACAGGATCAGCGGATGGCGGTACAGCCGGTAGGCCAGGCGTTTCCAGGCACCCAGAGAGCGGTACTCGCGCACGGTCAGCGTGTCGATATCGCCGATACCGCGGCGGTCGAGATTGCCCGAGGTCGCGTGATGCGTATCGTGGGCCCGTTTCCAATAGTCGTAGGGCGTCAGGGTGAGCACGCCCAGGCAACGGCCGACGATGTTGTTGACGCGCCGCGACCTGAAATAGGCTCCATGGCCGCAGTCATGCTGGATGATGAACAGACGAACCAGCAGGCCAGCGGCCGGCACGGCGAGCAACAGGGTTATCCAGTAACCCTGGTCGAGTGCCAGCCACATGCACAGCCAAAGGGCGAGAAGCCCGCCGGCCGTTCCCAGGAGCTGGGTGATGCTGCGCCATCGCGTTGCTCGGTAGGTTCTCAGCCGACCGAGCAAACGAAGGGAGTCCTCCGGTGAAAGCCTGACCACTGCGGGGGCCGGCGGCGGACCGCCGGGCGCAATGGCAGGGTCGTTCAGCAGGGGGGGGGCGTGACCGGGTTCACGGCCGGGCATCGCACAGCTGTCAGGCTGACGGCCGTCGGGCCGCGCCGTGTCAGGCAAGCTCGATGGTTCCGACGGCGATCTTCCCGTTGCGCGGGTCGTTCCTGCGTGTCGAACTTCACGGTCTGGCCCTCGGCCAGGATGCTGATGCCGGCCCGCTCAAGCGCGCTGGCATGCACGAAAACGTCCTTCTGGCCGTCGTTGGGTTGGATGAAGACGTAGCCTCTTTGTTCGTTGTAGAATTTCACGGTGCCCGTAATCATGGAAAGGTCCTTTCACTCACGGATTGCGTAAGAGACCCGGCGCACGATCATTCGTTGCACCGATCCCGGTTCGTCGAATTTGGAAAGAAGGTCTGAAACGTACGCGCCCGTCAGTGCCGAGGCGAAGCGGCCCAGTTATCTGGCCAATATCTGAGGGGAGAAGTAGTCACAAACCGCTTCGGATGCAAGGAGGCGGATCGCCATACATCCGTCGCTGCCGGCGAATGCACAAGGAAGGTGCTGTCAGTCTAATGCGAACCAGTCTCCAAAATGCGAGGCGACGGCGGTATCAGGCTGCCAACTGACGCCACTCAGCCAGAGCAGCGGAGCGGTTCTGTTTGAAGATGTCGCGGCGGTTGAGTTGACGGTCTAAATTAAAATGGTTGTGTAGCGAGGCATGTGCGGCGGCGAATTTCTGCAGGGTCTTGATGTCCCTGAACCGCGCCATCGCCCTCTCTCTTCGTCGAAAGGGATGATGTGAGTTTTCAGCTCTATTGTTGAGCCAACGTCCACATTCCTGGCGATCCGAAACACCAAGTACCGTCATCGCCGCTCGATATGATCGGAGACGATCCGTCACAATCGACCACGGTCGGCCATAGCGCTTCATTGCGCGCTTGAGAGACTTCAGCGCGGCCCTGCGATCCCGGCGTTTCGTGGCAAAAACCTCGAGCACCTCGCCTTTGTGGTCAACCGCCCGCCAGAGGTAATGCTCCTCTCCATTGATACGCACGAACACCTCGTCCAGGTGCCAGCGCCAATTCGAACAGGACCGGTGCCCGACGCGCCACTTCCTGAGTTCGGCGGCAAACATCGGACCGAACCGGCTCCACCATAAACGCACTGTCTCGTGGCAGATGTCGATGCCGCGTTCGAACAGGATATCCTCGACGTGGCGCAGCGACAGCGGTTAGCGGCCGTACATCATCACCGTCAGACCGATCACCTCGGGCGAGCTGCTGAAATAGCGGAAGGGATTTCTCATCCGCCGAAGCTAGAGGGCTCCGTCCGCAGCCTCAAGCCAGTTTTCTCTGACAGTGCCCGCACCTTGATTCCGGTCGAGCGGGCCTCAATGCTCCACCAGCTCCATCAGGTACCGCCCGTACTCGTTGTTTCCGTAGCAAGCGGCAAGGGCGCGTACCTTGTCGGGGCCGATCCAGCCCTGGCGAAGCGCGATCTCCTCGAGGCAGGCGATCTTTAGGCCCTGGCGCTCCTCGAGCGTGGCGACGAAGTCGCTGGCCTGGAGGAGGCTCTGGTGCGTGCCCGCGTCGAGCCAGGCATAGCCGTGGCCGAGGCGCTCGATTGCTAGTGTGCCGCGCCCGAGATAGACGCGATTGATGTCGGTAATCTCGAGTTCACCCCGCGCTGACGGCGTAAGACCGGCGGCGATTTCCGTCACGTCGCGGTCGTAGAAATATAGTCCGGTCACGGCCCATCGCGAGACTGGCCGCTTGGGCTTCTCGACGAGAGCGACCGACCGTCCTGCCTTGTCGAGGGTAACGACGCCGTAGCGCTCGGGATTACGCACCATGGCAGCGAAGACGACCGCGCCGTTTTCAGTCGCGGCGGCGCGCTGGAGCGCTTTTGGCAGGCAATGACCGAAAAAGAGGTTGTCGACGAGCGCGAGCGCGCAGGCCTCGCCGCCGATGAAGTCGCGGCCGATATGGAAGGCCTGGGCAATGCCATCCGGCCGCTCTTGCACGGCGTAGGAGAGCTGGATCCCCCAGTCGTCTCCGTCGCCCAGGAGCCGCTTGAACAGCGCCTGGTCCTGTGGCGTGGTGATGACCAGGATCTCGCGGATGCTCGCCAATATCAGCACCGAAAGCGGGTAGTAGATCATAGGTTTGTCGTAGATGGGCAGGAGCTGCTTCGAGACGACACGCGTCAGCGGGTAAAGCCGCGTGCCCGCGCCACCGGCAAGAAGGATTCCCTTCAAGTCGCTCCCTCCAGGTTGTCCGAGAGCACCGACGCTAGCCCGTCCCGCCAGAGCCGGCGGGGGGCGGCAAAGTCCCACTTGATCCTACCGCAGTCGAGGGACGAGTTGCGGGGCCGCCGCGCCAGCACGCCGCGCGTCTCGGTGGCGACGGGAACGACCTTGGGTCCCTTCCCGAGGCCCGAGAGGATCGCTTCGGCGAAGCCGGTCCAGGAGACCGCGCCATCGGCAGCGTAATGCCAGGTGCCCGAGATCCCATCGTCGCGAAGCGCGCGCCCAAGCACTTTCAGGATCGCCGCCGCGACATCGGCCGCGGGTGTCGGCGCGCCGATCTGGTCTCCGACCACCTCGATCTCCGTGCGGTGGACGAGCCCGAGCATGGCGGTGAGGAAGTTCCTTCCTTCGCCATAATAGACCCAGCTCGTTCGGAAGATCGCGTGGCCGGGCAGCGTCGCGCGGACCAGCCGCTCGCCCTGGGCCTTGGACGCACCGTAGTCGTTGAGCGGCGCGACTGGGTCATCTTCGGTCCATGGCTGGCCATTCGCGCCGTCGAAGACGTTGTCGGTTGAAAGCTGGACTAGAAACGCGCAGGCTTCGGCGCAGGTCCGGGCGAGGATTCCCGCAGCCTCGGCATTGGTGACGAAAGCCTCGTCCCGAGTGCTTTCCAGCCGATCCACCGCGGTTATCGCGGCGGCATTGACAACGGCGGTGGCGCCAGCGACCGTCGAGCGTACGGAGGCCCCGTCGTTGATATCGAGTGCGGCGCGGTCGCGAACATCGAGCACAAACCGCGCACCGGCACCGGCACGATCGAGCGCGGGGCCGACCTGGCTACGGCGGCCGATCACAAGCACGCGGGCTCCGGTCACGACGACGACGCCCCAAGGCCAAGGCGCCCGCCGTCATAGGCGCCCTCGCGCAGTGGCTGCCACCACGCCCGGTTTTCGCGGTACCACGCGACTGTCTCGCGCAAGCCGTCTTCGAACGCCGTCATAGGCTTCCAGCCGAGGTGGCGCACGATCTTCGAGGCGTCGATCGCGTAGCGGAGATCGTGAGCTGGCCGGTCGGGAACGAACATGATCAGTCGGTCGTGCGGTGCTTCATCCGGCGCTAGCTCGTCGAGGGCAGCGCAGATATGGCGGACGACTTCGATGTTGGGCCGCTCGTCACCTGCGCCGATATTGTACTTCTCGCCCGGCCGGCCCTCTCGGAAGACCCGCCACAGCGCGTCCGCGTGATCGGCGACGTGGAGCCAGTCGCGCACGTTGGTGCCGTCGCCGTAGATCGGCGTCGGACTATTCTCAATTCCCGCAAGCACCATCATCGGCACCATCTTCTCCGGAAACTGGTAAGGGCCGTAATTTTTGGAAGACGCGGTGACCATGACCGGCAGGCCGTAGGTCCGGTGCCAGGCGCGCGCGAGGTGGTCGGAGGCTGCCTTTGTCGCAGCGTAGGGCGAGTTGGGCGCGTAGGCGTCGCCCTCACGGGCCTGGCCCGTCCCCTCGATTGACCCGTAGACTTCGTCAGTCTAGACGTGGACGAAGCGGAAGGTCGCGCGGCTGGTCGTACTGAGTCCATCCCAATAGGCGCGTACGGTTTCGAGCAAAGTGAGCGTCCCCATGACGTTTGTCTCGCCGAAGACCACTGGCGCGTCGATCGAGCGGTCGACATGGGTCTCGGCGGCGAGATGGACGACTCCGTCAGGTGCATGCGCGGCGAAGAGCGCGGCCATCGCGCCGCCGTCGCGGATATCGGCCTTTTCGAAGCGGACGCGCGGTTGGCGCTTCAGCGCCTCGACCGTCTTGCGGTTGGCGGCATAGGTGAGCCCATCGACGGCGATCACCGCGACCTCGGGCCGCGCTGCGAGGTCGCGGACAACCGCCGAGCTGATGAACCCCGCAGCGCCAGTGACCAGAACATTCATCGCCTCAGGCTCCCGGCCATGGGCGGAGGTCGGCGAGTCGCGGCCAGGAGCGGTCGCGCGCGACCATCGTCGCATCCGCCGCCGCGACCGGCCACTTGATACCGAGCGTTGGATCGTCCCATGCGAGCCCGTCCTCGTCCGCCGGACTGTAGGGGGCTGTGACCTTGTAGAAGACCTCGGTTTCGGCCTCGAGGGTGCAGTAGCCGTGGGCGAAGCCCTCGGGAATGTAGAGCTGGCGTCCTTCCGTAGCGTCGAGCCGGACCGCCGCGTAGCGGCCGAAGCTCGTCGAATCCGCCCGGATGTCGACCGCGACCTCGAAGATCGCGCCCCGCAGCACGCGGACCAGCTTGGCCTGGGCCGCGGGCGGACGCTGGAAGTGGAGTCCCCGCAATGTTCCGGATTCGGCGTTGAAGCTGTGGTTGTCCTGAATGAAGACGCGGTCGATGCCGGCGGCCGCGAAGTCTGCGGCGTTGAACGATTCGGTGAACCAGCCCCGCTCGTAGCTGAACCGCAACGTCTCGACCAGCAGAACACCCGGCAGCCCCGCGACCGGCGCGACGGCGGGACCGGTGCTCATGCCCCCGCGCTCGCGTGGCCCACTGCCAGATCGACCGATCCCGGCCGCGTAAGCCCCTTCGGCTGCATCTCAGTCCTATAGCTGTGCCTACCGAATATTAACTCCGGATGTAACGGCGGTACAGGCCACCGAGGAGCGAGAGGCGTACGATCCGGCCCACGGTCGAACAGATGTTCGTTAAAACCATATACACCGAGCGCGGTTTTGCAGGCGCGGCAATCGCGAGCGTCGCGAGCAATAGTAGTACGGCCCATAGTCACACAGACGAACTGAGGTCGAATGACCATGACAAAAAGAGGCCGAACAGTTCGCAGAAGACGACGCCAGCCATTACGCCGAATCTGCGCAGTCGCTGGCGACTGACTTCCCTTAAGTCGTTGCGATTACGCATTGTCAATCGAGCTCGAACTCGTATCGCCAGGACTCGTCCATCTCGCGCTGGGTGAGCGCCAATTCGGGCTCGCGCGGCGGGCCTTCGAACAGCTCGTCGAACCGCCGGTTGGTCATCGTAAGCCCGGTGCAGTAATCGAAGTTCCGCATGTCGAGGCGAAAGGTAGCGTCGTCCTTTATGTCGATCAGCGCGTCGCGAATTTCGTCGTAGAACCTGGGTTCTCCGTACGGCGCAAGCCCCATCAGCTTGTACTCGCCGGAATTGACGCGAAACCCGGCAAAGTCGGTAAACGCCGAGTACAACAAACCGAGCGAATGGGGAAGATCGATCTCCCATAACGGCGTCAGTTCGTTGCCCTTGCCAACCCAGACCGATGTCGTCGCCCACTCGCCGACGCCGTCCACACACAGCACCGCCCGGCTTTCGAACGGACTGGAGAAAAACGCGGAGGCCGCGTGGGACTGGTGATGTGAACCGAACAAGAGCGGCGGCAACACCTTGCGCTTGCACTGTCCCAGGCTGGCGAGCTAATGCCCGAGCATTCTCTTCAAGAAGAAGCTTTTCCTTGAGCCAGACCGGCATCGCCATGCGGAAAGACCGCAGCCCTTTCGGCGCGTAGCTCAGGTAGGTTTCGAGCAAGCGTTCGAACTTCACGTTCGGATTGTCTTAGAAGGCGATCAGATCGACATCGGTCAGACCGATCCCGACTTCCATGAGGCAGTACTCGATACACTTTTGGGAAAATCGAGCATCGTGTTTCTTGCGAGAAAAACGCTCCCCTTGCGCGGCCGCCACGAGGGTACCGTCGCAAAGCAGCGCAGCGGCGCTATCAAGACAAAACGCCGACAGATCCAGAACATTAGACGCGCTATCCCGTAGAGACGTCATGACACGAAGCAATCTTCCCTAAAGCGTTCCACGTCTTGTTTGACCACACAGTTCCTGCACACGACAACCCGGACTTTGGCGTCGTCCACGAGAACGAACGTCAGGATCAGCCTCCCCCTGATAACCGAGAATTCCGGCAGGTACACTGCCTGTTCGTATCTTTTTCGGTAGCTTATAGTAAGCTTACATTCTTGAGCTTTCACGAGCGCGGCTGGAACGCACCTAGAGGCGGCTCGAATGAACCGAAGCAACAACGGACTAGCGTCGTCGGATCCGGAGCGCGCGAGAATATCGACTCGACTCGTAGTCTCGCCCTATCTGCTCGAACTCGCCGCACCGGCCGACGATGGCCGGCTTGTAACTGACTGCATATCCGGACTGGACATTCAGCTCACGCGAGCGGAGTCGCTGCTGTTGACGCGGCTCGGATGGGCCCCGTTCTCGTTGTCCGAACTCGAGCAGAGCGAAAGACAGACTGTAGAGCAGCTATGCGAAAAGGGCCTCATTCTCGATGCGGTTGAAGCCTTCGAGCGGCACCAGATTCGCCAACTCGATATCGAGATCAACTCCCACTGCAATTTCCGGTGTGTCTTCTGCCCGGTTGCCGATGACCCTCTGCCCGTGAAGCACATGTCGAGCGACGTCTATACAGCAGTGGTCGATCGTGCGGTGGAGTATGGCGTGCCGCTGTTTGCCCTGAACCACTACGGAGAGCCCACGCTCGATCCGAAGCTCCCGGAGCGCGTCGAGTTGGCTGCAGCGCGCGGCATACACGTTGTGTTGCACAGTAACGGGAGCCGGTTGAAACCCGAGACGTCGAGAGCGTTGGCCGCGTCCGGAAACACGCAGGTCGTGATCAACTTGCCTTCAGCGGATCCCGACGAATACAGACGGGCAACGCAGTGGAGGCGCTACGACCCCGTTATCAGGAATATTCGATCGGCCGTCGAGGCAGGGCTTACGGTTTCCGTGGCCGTGAACATGCCGATGGCGCTGACGCCCGAGGAGCGAGCCGCGTCGATCAAGCGAATCGCGACCCTGACCGGCGTACGCGTGTTCGAATCCCGCGTGATCAGTCGAGCGGGTACTGTCGAGAACGACGACTACGTGGCACCACTGCATCACGCGGGCCGCCTCGGCGGATGTCGAAACTTCGTGGAAAAGGTATCGGTGAACATTGGCGGCAAGCTCTTCCTCTGCTGCAACGACTACTACCAGAAGGTCATCCTGGGCGACCTGCTCGAATCGTCGCTCTCGCAGATTCTCGAGGACCCGCGCACCGTTCAAATACGCCGCTGGGTATTCGGCGCCAACGATGCGCCCGGAAGTTTCATCTGCCGTTCGTGCGAATACTCTCACCCGAGGGATGCGGCCTGGGGGGTCGGGGGCTGCATCCGCAACACGTGTGCGACGATCCACTTGCTTCGTTGGCCAACGCGATTAACCCTGCTCCTTCGTGCGCCGGCCTCATCGTCATCTGTCGCCCCAATCGGATCAATGAATGCTGACGTCCTATGTTGTAGAGTGGCGTCAATGACGATACCTAAAAATGATTTGGGGCACCGTCCTATGAATATCCATGATGTGCAGCAGCAATTCCTGACGCTCCACGAAGACGAACGGGGATTTCTCTACGAGGTCCTGCATGACAGCGACAGCTTCGTGCACCAGTTCGGGCAGGTCTACATGGTCGGTAATCGCGTGCAGAGCGTCGTGCGCGCGTTCCACAAGCACGCCGAACTCCACGACTGGTTCTGCATCGTGCACGGCTCCGCGAAATTCGTGCTTGTCGACGACCGCGAGGATAGCCCAACCTATCAGAAATCGGACATCCTGATTGGCAGCGACAGGAAACCGAGCGTCATCGTCGTGCCGCCCGGCGTCTACCACGGATGGATGAGTCTCGAACCCGACACCCTACTGTGCAGCGTTGCGAGCCACGAGTACAACCGCGAGTCGCCGGACGAGACCCGCGTGCCCTCGGAGTATTTCGACGAATTGCTGGGCGACAACCCGTGGCGCATTGTGGCGCGTTGACCTGACCGAGACGGTGCGGCAAGACCCACGTCCCTTCGGCGGCCCGGACCGGTTGCGCGGGTATCGGCGCTACAACACTTTCCCACCCATGGCAGCCAGGCGTGACTCCATCTCGACCAGGAGCTCGATCCAGCGAATGTTGTAGTAGCGTGCATCGGTCGGATCGATGCCGTTCTCCAGCTCCGGCCACATGCTATCGACGGCGCTCGCAATCGTCTTCGACAGCCTGAAATCGAGATCCTCGCCGATTCGATCGAACGTGACCCGATAGCTCCTCGAAACCCCGACCGGTTGCGTGTCGATCTTGACGTTGGTACCCGTCAATTTGCGAATGGCGCGCCGCACATCGTGGGCGATATCGATAACGCGATAATTCCCATTGGCTACGTTATAGACCTTCCCGTTGACAATCGAGCCGTCCGCCTCGAGTACGCGCAGGTAAGCCTCGACGGCATCGTCGATGTGCAATAGCGGCCGCCACATCCGGCCTCCCGCATGAACCCTCAGGCATCCCTTGGCATACGCGTCGCACGTAAAGGTATTGACGACGAGGTCATAACGCATGCGCGCGGACGAACAGAAGACCGTGCCTTTGCGCAGAATAACCGGGATGAACTCCGCGTCGCCGAGCTTTAGCAAGCCGCGTTCAGCCTCGAACTTGGACCACGAGTACGGTGCTTTCGGTTGCAACTCGCAGGCTTCGTCCCGTGGCGCGTCGTCGACGCCTTCGGTGTAATACACCGAACAGGACGAGGCAAAAACGAACCGGCTGACTCGTGCTGTTTTCGCCAGTTGCGCGAGGCGAAGTGTTGCCTCGAGATTGATCGAGCGATTTGCCGCCGGGCGATACTCGGCCGTCGGATCGTTCGACAACGCCGCGAGATGCACGACGGCATCGACGCCCTGCAGATTACTTTCTGCCACATCACGGATGTCGATTGCATGCAACGTGACGTCTTCAGCGCAGCCTTCAAGGCCTTCGGCTCCGAAAACGAGTTTGTCGACTACGGTCACCCGGTGGCCCGCCTTGATCAGGGCCGGAACCAACTGGCATCCTATATAGCCGGCGCCGCCGGTGACCATTACGTGCATCGTTTACGCTGTCCTGTGGTCGTTCATGTCGTCAGGCGACGGGTATTGTCCAGATGCCGGCGAACGAGTTGCGCGACACGCTTGAGAGAGTACTCGTCTGCCGCCATCTGCGCGCCGGCACGGCCTATTCTCGCAAGCGTCTCGGACCCGGCGTCGAGCGCATCCGCCATCGCAACGGCCAGCCCACGCGAACCCTCATGCGGCGGGCTCAGCCAGCCAGTCACGCCGTGGTGCACGATCTCCTGCAGGCCGCCGACAGCTGTCGCAATGACGGGCGTGCCGACCGCCAGCGCCTCGAGCGCGAGCAGGCCGAACGGTTCGTAGCGCGAAGGCACGACGACGACATCGGCCGCACGCAGCCTTGCATGGAGGGCGCCGCGCGACATCCAGTCGTTGCGCATCCATGCCGACTCGGGCAACCGCCGCAGCAGTTGCGAAAAGGGGGCGCTATCAGATATGACCTCCAGGCGAGCCGAAGCGCCGTCTTCGATCAGGCTCGCGAAAGCGCGATACAGGAGATCCGCGCCCTTGACGACGTCGGAAAAGCGGCCCGCGGTAAGAAATGTAAAAGTATCGATTTGCGCCGCTGTCTCCGAGGGATCCGCGACGACGAACGGATTGGGCACGACGTAGTGGTCCGCCAGGGATCCCGGGTAGAACCGCTTGGCCAACGCGAGCTCGGAGTGCGACGGAAACAGGTTGCAGGCCGCGACAGCGAAAACGCGAGCCTGCTCATCGGCAAACGACAAGGCGCTCAACCGCTCGACTTCCTGGTGTTCTGCATAGCAGGCCAGGTTGATCTGAAAGTGATTGACCAACGGAACGTCGGGCAGCGTGCGAACCACGCACTCGCTGGCGCGGCACGCAAACGACGTGCCGCCCAGGTTGTAAATCAATGCGACATCCGGCCATCCCCCGGCTGGCGCTTCGCCATGGGCGTCGATGTTCCCGGGCAACTCGATGATTGGCCGACCGCCGCCTTGCCCCTCCGGGACAACGACATGCAGGTCGCACCAGGCCGCAAGCTCGGTGAGGAGCGCATCGGCAATGACCTGCGAGCCATTTTGAGGCTCATCGCCAAGCCGGTCGGTAATGGCGAGAATGGAGGGCTTGGCGGCGCTATCAGCCATCGGATGTTTCGGTCCACAGGAACAGGTCTTCCCGGTCGCGCCAACGCGCCGTCAGATAATCCTTGTTGCGCCGAAAGCGCCCGTTGCGCATGGAATTGTGGTGGTACGCGCTTGCCTCGCCGACGTACAGGCAGGAAAAACCGCGTGCTCGTGCGCGAAGCGCAAAGTCGACGTCTTCGTGTTGGCTACCCAGGTAGCTCTCGTCGAAACCGCCCGTGGCTAGCATCACCTCCCGGCGCACGAGCAGTACGGTTGACGGCAACCAGGGCACAAGCATCGTCATATCATACTCACCCGTATCGACTTCACCCATGCCCGCCACGCGCGTTTCCAGCGATATCGGGTCCGTGTAAGGCGGCCCAGAGAAGAGGCGGCCATGGGAAGCCAGGAGCTTCGGCCCGCTGAGAGCCGCATCCCACGCGTTCATCCGATCGAGCAGGATCGGCAGCGTTGACGTGTCCGCCAGCTCAGCATCGTCGTCAAGAAAACAGATCAGCGGCCGAGTCGTCCCGCGAAACGCCTCGTTGCGGTTTGCCGAACTGCTCTGTTGCTTCTCGATGACGTGGATTGCGTCGTCGCCCCCGCCACTCTCGCGAATCGACGCACGGCACAGGTCGAGCTTGGTTCGACTGAAATCGGTTTCATGTCGAAACAGGCGCAACATCGCCAGCCGCCGGTCGCCCTCGACCGCCACGTGCAGATACAGACGTCCTGGCCCCGCCAGCGCATCGGGTGTGAATGCGATTTCTACGCGCTCGAACGGTCCATCAACGTTGCCGTGATGCGCCGCCTCGACATTCGCAACGTCGAACTCGAATGCATCGGCGTAGCCGAGACGCTGGCGGAGTTCCAGGATGGGCGAAAAAGAGCTGCGTCGCTCGAAGAAGGCTACATCCAGGTCGCCGAGTATCGGCCCGGTGCTCGACAGGGCAACTTCGAGACGTGAAAAGTCCTGCAGGGCCGGTTCGAAGTTCTGCGCAAAATGGGTATCGGCGCCCAGGCGGACGATGTCGGTGAGCGCTGGCGGCCGCGCGGCCGCATAGTCGATCTCCCGCTCATTGACCTCGATGAAAGGAATGACGAAATCGATGTCGTCCACACGGCCTTTCCCAGCGGGGGGCCTCGTAGACGAAAGGCGGCTTGTCACTCACACGTTTCACGCTGAGCTGCCGCCTGGCGCACGCTTCGTCGGCAAGCAGGCGCCACATCTCGTCCGCGTCGCTTTTGTCGTATCGCAGACTGGTCCGCAAATCGTGAATTCGGTACGCGTAAAGTTCCCTGTCCAGTAACTCTACCTCCGACAACTCTTCGACCTTCAGAAATGTCCCGCAGTCCTCGCCTGCATACTCGAAGTCGCCGAAACCCGTCCATCCACCCGCCCGCAAAAGCTCGGCGCGCCGAATGGCGTAAGGCTGAGAGTGATTCGTAACGTCCTGGGTGGCACCGCGGTCGTATTGGCGCGCCTCGAAATCGAACCAGTCGTCCATGAAGATTGGCAGGCCGCTATCGTCGATAAACTTGCGCTGTGCGCGGATAATGCCTGCCCAAGGGCGCCGCGCGGCTAACTCCAGAAAGCGCGCCACGGCCTCGGGCTGCAGGACGTCGTCATCGTCGAGCGGCAGGATCAGTTCACCGTGCGATCGTTCCGTTAGATGCTGGCGAGCACGTGCGATGCCGAGGCGCTCACTGGCCATGTGCACCTGGATGCGGGGGTGACCGACCACCTCGACGCGTTGCAGAATGCGCTGCGACAAGTCGTCACCGCGATCCTATAGGAGTGATAGCCGCCAGTTGCTCGACGTCTGCTGCAGGACCGAGTCGATGCACTGCATCAGCCAGCCGCCGCGGATTACGGGCACTTCAATCGATAGCATCATTTGCAGTATTCGGTCCCGAGCTTTCTTCCACCCTCGTCGCAAACTCCTCGATCAGCCGGTCGAGTTCACTCGCCATGGCAGCGAGGGCGTTTCGCCCGACGTGGTCGCGGTACTTCCTTGCGGCCGGCAACGCGGTGTCCTCCGGGGGCGGCTGTGGGCCCAGCCAGTCCGCGATGCCGAACCGCGGCGGCCGATCGCAGTCGCGGCAAATCGGACTGTCGTTGAGTGAGGCACGCCAAGTGGCCAATGTCGCGAGTACGATATCCGGGGCGTCTGCGGCCATGCTCCTGTCGGTCGAGCGTGAGTGTGCCGGACACGCATGAACCGTCCCCTCACCCGCGACGCAGACCACCGATCGCTGCCATTCGCAGGCAATCGGATCGACCTCGCCGCGCCCGGACACGGCCGCACCGTTGCCAGGCGGGACGTCCAGCGCGAACGGCGCCGGCGCGACTTCGACCCTGAAGTCGAACGCGCTCTTCCACGCCGCCATGTGGCGCTGGTATTGCCCGCGCGCGGCTTGTGTCAGCCAGAGTCGGACGCGGGCATCGGGCATCGCGGGCAAGCGGCTGGCGCTGACGATCGCGAGGCTTTCTCGGACGTCGTGCCTGTCGTTGACAAAGACGAGATCGGCGATGCCGGCGCTCAGGCACTCGTCGATAGCATCCGCATTGGCCTGGTCCAGCGATATCATGACGCCCGCCGATGAAAGCCCGCTGCTACGCAATGACTGCAGTATCGCAAATACACGCTGCCGGCCCCGTTCGTCGTCCGCCGGCGGTAATCCCATCAGCGCGCCATGGAGGTCGTTGCGCCTGCGAACCGTCGCGCACAGGTTCATCACCTGCGTCGCAAGCGTACGGCTGAGCTTGGCGTGCGGCGGCCAACCGACGACGACGTACATCGAGTCTTACTCCAGCGCGGCGAACGCGATCTCGAATAACCGTTCCGCCGCCTCGGATTGCGCAAAACCACTCACGGCGGAATTCACCGCCGCGTGCTCGCCCGCGGTGTGACGCGTCGCGGCGTCCAGCCGGCACTGAAAAACCTCGAGTATCGCCGCCTTCCTGGCCCGCAAGGGCGTGATGTCCCGGTACAGGCTCCTGGGCTCGAGAAACGCATTTTCGAACTGCAGCACAAAATCGTCGATCTGCCGCTCGCCGATCAACGCCGGTACGTCTTCGTAGAGATACAGCGCGGCATCGAGGACGCCATCACCGAGCAAGGATAGTACAGCCCTCTGCAGAAGCGCCGTGTCGGGATCATCGTCGAGTGCTGCGCCTACGTATACCTTCGCCGGATTTCGTTCAACGATCAACTCGGCGATCCTGGACTGCAGGATTTCGAACGCGGCGGCGTCCTCGATGCCCCGCACGCGCCGCGCCTCGTGTTGCGGGATCGTAAAACTGTCGTACTCCACGCCCGCCAGCCTGGCGGCCGTCGCGGCTTCATAGTCGCATGCCAGGGCCAACTCGCGCGTCGTACGAAACGCATCTCGATGGCCGCCCGTGAACATCTGGAACGCGCACTGCACCAGCGTGGAATGATCAGCCGCGTCACCGATAATCGTCCCGCCCATGGCGGTCCAGGGCACCTCGGTGCGCGCACACAATATCAGCCGGTCGACGCTCTGGCGCGGCGCCACTCCCGTGCTTGCCACCGGCTCGGGCCACCAGATCAGCCAGTGCGCGATACCGGCAATGAAGTCGGCGCTGAAGTTGCAGCCGGTCAACGCATCGGCGAATGTACGCGATCCGTCGCAGCGATCGAGAAACCACCCCTCGCCTTCTGCCACTGGCGCAACTCGGGTGGGGCCGAAGTAGACGGCGTCGTCGTGGTAGCCAAAGTGCGGCAGCAGCAATGGGTAGCTTGTGTGATCGAACAAAACCGATTCGCTCATGGGGCTACCTCGCCGAGGCAGTCATCCCAACTCAGCACGCCAATCGGTGAGGATTCCGGACGCTCGGGCGTCACCTTCAGCAGCCAGACCGATGGATCTCGCATCAGAGGATCGCCCAGGATCCGCTGGAACGCGTCGTACTGCGGATGCTGAGGCTCGTGTACCGCGCGCACGCGAAACTGTTCATCGGTGTAGGTGCCCCAGTTCTCAATGCGTTGAAATTCGATCTGATCGCAACCGAGGTTACGACCCAGCCGGATGAACTCGGGCATTTCCTCGAAGTTGTTGGCTTGCACGAGGAAATTGATGGAGAAGCGCTCGATCTCTCCGAAGCCACGCAGGTTCGCTATGAAATCGAGATTGCTCAGCAAGATTTCGAAGTCGCCGCCGCGATTCTCACGATAGGTGTCGGACGTCGCGGCATCGACCGAGACCGTAATCCAGTCGATCGCTGAGTGGCTTATTTCGATCGAGCGCCACATCTTGCGTGTCAGGAGCAGGCCGTTGGTCTGGATCTTGATGCGCAGCCGCGGATGCTGGGACCAGTCGTATTCCCTGAGCTTGCGCCGGTAGAACGGGCTGGAAAACGGATCACCCTCGCCGAGCAAAACGATCCGCTGCGTGTCGGTCAGTGTCGAGTAAAAAATGTTGGCGTCGATCAGGGCGTTGCGATCCAGGTCGTCCTGGCTCGGGCGAAACAGCGACGTGCGGCAGTAGGAACAATCGAGGTTGCATGTGCGATCGAAGCCGAAATTGGCGACGCGAGGGCTCGACTTTGCGTCGAGCAATCCTCGCTCGTGGCTCCAGGCGACAAGGTCCGGTGGCGAGCATTCCTCGTCTTGCTCCGCGGCGCCGCGCAGGTACTCGCACGCCTTCTCGTTACAGTAGCGGTAGGAACCATCTTCGATAGAATCGCGAACCTTGTTTGCCGCCTCGGAGTGCCAGATGTCATCGAGCGTCTGCGTCGTCAGGTTGCCGATTATCCTGCCGAACTTCGACGGGCAGCACGGATAGACGTCGCCATTCGCCTGGATGTGCACATACTCGTAGGGACTCCGACACAGGAATCCGGGCGGCGACGCCTCCACTGCGCTCACGCGCTGCTTGGTCTCGGAATCGATTTCCGGCATCGGACTCCCGGCTTGCACCTTACGAAACCCCTGCCTGCACAATGGTGTAGGTGTCGGCGCCGCCGCCCGTGAAACCGCTTGGACAGAACGAGCAGGTCGAACAGGTCTCCGCCGTCATACCCCGCATGTGCTGGAGCACCTTGCTCTGATGCAGCACGGCAATCGGGGCATGGTCGAGGTTGCCAAATCGGTGTCGGGCGCGGTAGTCCTGCGCACACAGCAGCATGTCGCCTTCGACGGAGATGAAGTCGATACCGTGAGCAATACGGCACAAGTTCACGGGTCCGTCGTTCTCGGGAAACAGGTCGACCAACACACGTGCGCGATCGGCAAAGCGCTCGTCGAGCCCCGTGACGTCCGCCGGACGGCAGTCTGTCGCCAGCAATCCCGACCGGTTGGTCAGGGGATGCAGCCAAATGCGCGTCACGCCGGCGCGGTCCCACGTATTGACGAACTCGTCCACCTGCGCCTGGTTTTGCTCGGTCAGGACGAAACTGACATGAAGTTGCAGCGTCGGCCACCGCGCCGATTGGTCCGCGATTTCGGCACAGCGCTCGACGATCCGGTCGAAGTTCTTGAGCTTCATGAGCGCGGCGTGCATGTCCGGCGTCGTGGCGTTCAGGCTGACGTTGAGCTCCCTCAAACCCAGTGCGACCAGGCGCTCCACCAAGTCTGTCGAGAGTTTCGAACCATTGGTCGTCATGCAGACGTTCACGCCCGCCCCTGCCAGTATCCCGACGATCTCTTCGAGCTTTGGGTGCAACGTCGACTCACCGATACCGCACAGGACTACGGTCGGCGTCGCCTCCTCTTTCAGGACGTCGGCCAGCGTGCGCACCTTTTCCAATTCGATGTAGCGCGTACTGCGCTCCAGGTGTTCTCTCGGGCAGAACGTACAGACGGCATTGCACAGTGACGTCACCTCGAGATCAATTACAACACCTTCGCGACTGCCGACCTGCTGAAAGTTCATAAACTTTGTCGCACACACGACCGTCAGACCCTGTTCGGCGCTCACATGCAGGCTGCTCATGTTCACTATCGAACCGGCGCCCGTCAGATGGACGTCTGTCAGCGCCCAGTCCGCCGGGTTGTGCTTCTGGTAGAGGTTGCGTACGTGCTGTAGACACTCCTCGGCCGAGCAGTCGAGCGTCTGGTTGAGCGTCGAAAGGCGTCGTTCGTAGAGCGGCTCGTCGATCAGGTGAATCGGATAGCCTTTACGGTCTGCCTTGAGCAACAGGTCGGAATCCTCACCCGCGTTCTTGAGTTGCGCGTCCCATTCAAATCCGCCGAACGACTCGAGGATATCGCGCCGCACGACGTACGGTTGGTTGACTTCGAACAGGTCGTTCGAAATACCGTCCACGCGGTACCGCGTCCGCGGTGACAAGTAGTCTTCGACCAGCCCGAATACCCGCGTGCCACCACGAAGAAACGGAATGTTCGGATACTCGTCGATCGCGCGGGCGAATCGCTCCAGCGTATTGGGTGTGAGACGGTCGTCGTCATCGAGTGTCGTGATGTATCGGCCGCGTGATTGCTCTGCGAGCCTGCGCCGCGTTGGACCGGTGCCCTGGTGCTCGAAATGCCGAACGTGAACGCGTGGGTCGTCGGCAAATTCCGCCAGTACCTCGACGATCTGGCGCCTGTGGTTTTCCTTCGGCCCGTCGATACCGATTCGGACCTCCCAGTCGTCGAAAGACTGATCAATGACCGAGGCGACAGCCTCGCGCAGGTATTCGGCCCGGATACTCGGAATAATGACGCTGAAAAGCGGTCCGGGAGTCGCCGGGCATTCCGGAATGCTACGCTTGCATCCGGGAATTGTTACGCGAAACTGCGGCGGTATATCGTCCTTTTGCTCGCAGGTGTCGTAGTCCTGGGCAAGCGCGTCGATGGCGACCGTCATAATTGCCTCCGCCCACCTGACAGTGTCGAGATGAATGCGCGGCGACCTAGTCGTCAGCGTGCGAAGCCGGCCCGACTGGCCCAACAGGAAAAACTCGGGCGTGCGATCGGTCGTATGCTCGGGCCACGCGCTCAATCGCAAGAGCGCCAGCCAGGCGGGCAACGCCGGGACGCGGTGTGCCGTCTGAGAAACCGCTGCATTCGAGACCACAGGTGCGCCGTAGACGCGCTCGAACCCGTCGGCGCCGAGCGTCAGTCCGTCCACTTTGGGGCTGGACGCAAGGATGCGCTGGAGTACCCGGAAGACCCGCTCGTCCAGGTGCACCGCCTCGTCGATGAGAAGGGCGAACTCGGCGCCGATCGCTCGGGCGCGGGCCCACACAGGACCGAACGGCGAGCCGAGGCGGTAGCCGATTTCATGGGTGCAGCTGACGGAGTTCAGGAGTGAATCCGAGAAGCCGCGCCGAATCAGGGCTACCGTATTCATGATCTAAAGCCCTCAGCGCCGCCAAGCATCCGATCGAGCGCGGGCTACGATGCCAGGTGACCCCAGCGCGCCGCGAACGTACGGTAGTTGCGGGTCAGGTAGGCGGATAAGCTCCGGTCGTGACGGAAGGTCGCTTTGCCAGTGTGGTGAACGCGACAATCTTCGAAGACGCCGAGCTTCCCCCCGTCCGCACGTAACCGGCAACTCAGGTCGAAGTCTTCGAAGTAACCGGGCGCGTACACCGGATCGAATAGTTGTCCGGCCCCGATGGCCTTGCGCCTGACAGCCAGGCACATCGCCGTCAGGTAGGGCACGAAGGTCAGTCCCGATGCGTGAGGGGTGGCACGATACTGGAACAAATCCGTCGGATTGTCGGATGCGGGCGCGACCGCCACGAGGCGCTCGTCTGCCGTGAGACAGGCGGTCAATCCCGCAACCAGGTCCGCCATCACGACGACGTCGTTGTTCAGAATTAGCGTCAACGGTTGATCGCAATAGCGCCACGCATGGTTGACCGCGTCGACGAAACCGCGACGTCTTTCGAGTGTCAGGCGTCGCAAGGGAAGACGGAGATCCTCGATTGCGCGCCTGGTATCGCCATGCGGCTGATGGGGCGAGCCATCGTCCACCAGATATACGTGACCTCGCTTTCGCGCGTTGCGGCTTAGCGCTTCGAGGCAGCGCAGGAGCAGATCGTGGCGATCATGGAACGGAATGATCACGTCCATCGGCGGCGCGCTCTTCATCGTGTCTGCAATGCTCCGAGCAAGTCCTTACAGCGCAACAAGCGTACCGCTACGTCGTGTTCCGGGCAATCGGGCTGGACGGGCTGGAACGAATTCCGCGCCGGGCCGGACGCCGCGCGCAGGCTACGTCGCGGCAACGGCGGGGGCGGGCTCGAGATACGCGCCGCGCCCGAATGCGTTCTCCGTTGCAGTACGGTCGATCGCGGGCAGGTACCCATGCTCAGCGATCAAGTCGACCTGCTCGTCCCTCGGCACTAGGTAGCCGCGCTCAGGCACATGCTGCTCGCGCGCCGGCAGATACGTCGTCGCCGCCAGCTCGGGCAGATAGGTCGTCGGCGTCACCTGCTGTCGAACCGGTGTCGACTGGGCGGGCATTGCGTTAGCGGGCATGGCCGCGATCGGCTCGTTCGATCGACTCAACCGCCCGGTGTGTCGCAGGGCATGCCGGTCGGCGTGCATCGTCCGTACTGCGACATTGTCCGACTGGCTCTCGCGCTGCAGGGTGCGCCATTCGCATTCGAGGCTGTCGATCTCGACGCGCAAACTACGCGCCCATTCGTCGCGGGCGGCGTCGCGAACGAGCTGCATGCCGGCCGCGGTGTGAATAGCAATGGAAGCGTCGGGCAGGTACTCGAATTCCGTATCGTCCGCGCGTACGGTAGCAATCACATGTGTGCGAGCGCCGGACCCACCCGGATACCGGAAATGCAGTGACAACCCGAACGCGGTCGGCGCCGTCAGCAGGCATCGCACTGGCTCGCTAACCTCCACCTCGCCGTGCCAGGATTGAGAGACGGGATTCAAACGCAAGCAGACGCGCGCCCGGCCGCCAGCCCAGTGATCGGCGAAAAGCGCGACGCCGGATGCACGCACCTCCACACTCGCCTCGTCGAACTCGATGTCCTCGAGCCGTACCGGCCCGGCCCCGTATGCGCAAAAACCATCGCCACCATCGTCCATGCCGCTTAGGTCAAAGTCCGCAACGATTCCGCTTGGTGATTCGAACCGCAGCACGGTCTCCAGGTCGTGCGCCCGGCCGCTCAGCAGCACAAGATCGCGATCCTGCACTGTTACGGCGCCGTCCCGTTCGCGAATAACGAACTGATCTTCGTGCAGAGCCGCCATCAGGCGGACTCCAACGCGTAGCTTGCCCCGGAGTCCTCGATTGCCACCGCTTGCTCGAATTGCGATGGCGCACCGTCGATGGTCATGCCGAGTTTGTAATCGACGAAGCCGGGCCGGTTGACGATGAGCCATGCAAGTTGCCGAATGTGCTCTAGTGCGTCGGCGTCGATCTCAGTATTGCGCATGACCGAGCGTGTCCAGCGCATGGCGTCCGGATCGAAATCGGCGTCGAGATAGCCTTCGCGAACGGCCATGTCGAACAGTGTGGTGCCGGGGAACGGCACCGCGGCGAAAAAGAGCGCGTAGTCCAGGCCGTAGTCGACATGACGCCTGGCCATGCGAATCGTGTCGAAAATCTCCGTAACCGATTCGTCGGGATAACCAATCATATAGTTGCCGGAAACTTTGATCCCGTAGTCCGTGAACGTTTCGATAATGCTCTTCGTATCGGTGCGATCGACGCGCCATTTGCCGCTGGCATACTTGTCGATAATGCGCTGCGACGAAGACTCGAATGGTAAAGCCAGGTAGCTGAAGCCCGCATCTGCCATCGCGCTTATGAGTTCGGTGTCGGCACTGAGCTTGCCGTTCTTCCTGGCGAGCAAGTGGCACAGGTTGACACCGTTGACATCGAGAATCTCGAATCCCATGTCCTTGATGAGCCGCAAGAGCTTCATCGCGCGCGGCTTCTTCGCGAACAAGCTGTCGTCCTCGATAAAGATCTGCTACACGCCGAGGTCTTTGAGAATGTTCAGTTCCGTGACGACGCGTTCGATAGACTTCAGACGAAACTTGCAGATATTGCCAGCGTCCGCCCCGTCGTTCTCATACGAGATGTGGCAATACATGCACTGGTACGGACAGCCACGTGATGTCTGCAGCGACGCGTAGCGCACGGTCCGGCCGGGCTCGAAGTAGCCCCCGTGCGGTCGGGAAATGGCCCAGTATTGCTGGAGCGGCAGCATGTCCCATGCCGGCAGCGGCAGATCGTCCAGGTTCCGCAGGATCTGCATCGCCTGATTCACGATCTCGCGCTCGCCATCGGCGCTCTGAAACGCGATGCCCCGAATGCTCGTGATCTGCCCCTTGCCTTCGAGCGCGCGAGCAATCTGGACGATAGTCTGTTCGGCCTCCGACAACGCCATCACGTCGATGCCGCTTTGGAAGAAATGCCGCCGCATGTTGCGCGCACTGGTGCCGCCCGCAAGGATGAGTTTGTCCGGCATGTCGCAGCGGATGGCGCGCACGACGTCGAGACACGTCGTGGTTTGCGGCGTAAATATCGACGAGATGCCAATGACGTCGTATTTCTCGGCGATTGCGAGTATTGACTCGATGGACATGCCGACGCGGCGCAATCCACTTGGCATCGGGGTTGTACGAAAGAAGGTATCGCTGAGCGGCTGGCCGTCGTCACCGACGGCACAATCGAGAATTCGGCACTCGTAGCCCGACGATCGCAATGATCCGGCCAGGTAGGCGAGGCTGAGCGAGCCGTCCGGCTTGGCTACCTCATCGGCTGCGAACTGCGACGGCGGATAGAGCAAAAGAAATTTCGGATCGCGTATATGAAGACGGTCGAGTGGGTGCGCCGATTTGATCCCCATAAAGAATTCCTTCGCAGTGACCCTCGGTTCATCGCACAGGTTACCAGCCTGACAACGGTGCCGAGTTTAGCTATTCGTTTTGTTTTTGCATATCGCCCGGGCTCAAAGCAAACCTCAAGCGGAAGTCCGTGACTTTCGACGCTTGGCAGGATATCAGGTCAGGCGCCTTCATTGATGTCGGTAGTGTGGCGACCTCGTTACGGCGCTCCTAACACTTGCGAGCATCCAACTACGATCCGGAGTCTGACGGACATCATTGCGCGAGCATATGTTATCTCAGCACATCCCGACGACGTTGCACTGTCGATAGGCGGCATTGTGCAACGCTTCGAAAACCTCGAACTCATCATCGTCACGTGCTTTAGCGTTAGCTGCATTAACTCCCGCGACGATACCGATGACACAACCGCCGTTCTAACGACCGAGGACGATGCGTACGCAAGAAGCGTCGACGCGAGAATCGTACGGCTGGGATTCGCAGACTCGAATGTGCGCAGCAACGTGGGCCGCGAATCGTTGGACCCGGATTCGGAGCGGCAACTTCGTGCCGAGCTCTGCGCAAAACTCAAAAACACGATTCCAGACGACGCACTGCTATTCGCACCGTTGGCGATCGGCGATCATCCGGATCACGTACATTGCCGCGAGGCGGCCCGGGCCGAATTTCCTTCAGCTGTTTTCTATGAAGATTTGCCTTACGCGGGCATGATCGGCGGGCCGCGGGCCGTCGATGACTATGTTGCTGAAGCCGGTTTCGACCTGCGCTGCAGGTTGCTTATGTTGTCCGAGCGGGAAAAGTCACTCAAGCATTCCAGGTTTGATCACTACCGCAGTCAGATTCATCCGAGTTGGCGCACGGAGGTCGACAACTATGGCGCCGCACTCGGTCACGACGACCTGCACGGCGAACGTTTCTGGGCAACTTACGACCTAAGCGGCACGCTGCCCGCGACCGCTTCTGAGCCCAGGGCGTCGGCGGATGCGCCGCTGATCTTTATTCACTACGGAGACTCTTACTACCTCAAGCACTCGCTGGCGGCCGCGGTCGCTTTCAACCCCGACAAGGAGATTATACTGCTCGGCGATGCGGCGAATGCGCACCATGCTATCGACGGCGTCGAGCACATCGCGTTCGACGATTTCAGTCACGGGGCCCTGATCGAAAGATTCAATGAGGTGTTTCAGTACATCGCCGGCGACGAACAGCAGCGCGAGGCCTGGACGAGGTTCGTATTCCGGCGCTGGTTCCTCATCCACCGGTTTCTCGTCGAACGAAAAAATGAACGCTTTTGGACGTTCGACTCCGACACGCTCATCGTCACCCGGCTTTCCCAGTACGAAAGCCAGCTCGAGGACTACGACTGTACGGAACAGTGCTCCGGTATCTGCATGAACGGTTTCATCGCGTCAGTTGATGTGGTCCGGAACTATCTCGAGAAGATGATCGAGCTGTTTACGCGACCGTCTTTCTTGCGCCGGCAACGGGCAAAGCTCAAGGATCGCCCGACGTACGCCTTTACGGAGATGGCGGCCTACGTCCAATACCGGGAGGAGTCGGCTGTTCGCAGCGCCTGGCTCGGCAGGATAGTCGACGGTGAGACATTCCTGGACTGTCTCTGCACCGTCAACGAGCATCGCGTCTATCTCAATGACGATGAATACGAGCTATCGGGCGAGACAATCTGGGGCAACGAAGTGAAGAAGGTCTACCTCGGATCCGATGGTACGGTTTACTGTCGGCACCTGAAATCGGACCGGCTGATCCGGCTGAACACAATCAACATGAGCTGGTTACCGGGCTGGCTGTTTGCGGATCTCTTGAACCATGCAAAACGCCAGCTCCGTTACAGCCATTGGGGCTGGCGAACGTTCGACGCCATTGTCGACTGGTGCACAAAGCCCGCTCCTCTGCGCTTCGATGCTCAGCCTCACTTGCCGGAAATCAGGCCACTAAGACTACGGAAAGTGGACTGACCCGCTTTGGCCTCAACGACTGCAGCCTTTGGCCTCAACGACTGCAGCCGACGTCTGAACGATCGATCAGGCGGACACGGAGAACCGTCGCGCCATCTCGACCAGGCCGAAAGACAGATTTTCGTCGGCACAATGCGCGTTGATGACGATACTCGGGAAATGCTCCCGCAGGACATCGTTGACTACCACGTTCAAAGCCACACCGCCGGCGTAGTAGTTGCGCGCATCGCGCTCGAACAGCGAGCCCATGAAATCGACGAGATTGGCCGTATACTGTTTGTGGTAGGAGTACAGGAAGTCGCGGAGTTCTTGTCCCTGGCCGGACGGCCAGTGTGATGAGGGCTCGTGACCGGGCTGCGGCCTGCGCGTGAACTCTCGACCCTTGGTGACCACGGGCAGGTCCATGAGCGATGCACGGGTTAATCGAATGACCATGTCGTTGCCGTACCCCTGCAAGCCCATGAGCTTGCCGGCCCAATCCAGGTGATGCGAATCCCAGCCCATGTTCGAAACGCCGATGTCGTTGAGCACCCACGACATCGTGCAATTCAGTGACTCGGCGAGATCGCGCTTCGCGAGCACTCGACGAGTCGGCAGATCCAGTGCCAGTACGTTAGTGTTGTCGCCAAGGCCGTCGATAGACAGGGCCAAATCGACTTCTGTCTCCGACAGCGGAAAGTAGGAATAGCAGTGGGCGTAGTGGTGCTCGACGGTCACAACCGGGCAGTCGAACCGGTTACACGGTGAAAACCCAGTGTAGTCCGGACCCCCAACTCGAATACCGTTCGCGCCGGCCGGCCAGATTCCTTACTCGGTCGGGCCGTTCGTTACCGAAGTAAATCGATGTCTCGTCGCCCACCACCATGGTATCGCGGCCTGTGTTAGATAGGAATTTGTACGCATCGCGAGGCGTTGCCGCGATCGGGTTGCCGCCAATGTTGAGCGACGTATTCAGCAGAAAAGGCGTCCTCGGCATCGGCCTTGGTCTCGGCCTTCCAGATGTCCTGGAGATGGACCGTGGCCTTGCCCTGCACACTCTTCGGCAATTGGTTCAGCACGTTAGCGGACTTGTGGACCCGGCAGCGCTGCTCACGGGTTTGGCCGTAGACCTGGCGGAGCGCTTTCCAGAAGCCGAGCGCGCCGTCGCCGACGGCGAGTTCCGGTGGAACCTCGAGGCCGCGGCGCTTGAGATCGAGCAGCAGCTCCAGCCAGCTCTTGCTCGGTCTCGCGTCAGCCGTCGCTCAGCCCCACGATGTCCTTGTTGCCGATCTTGTCGGCGCCGATGATCACCAGCAGGCATTGCTTGTCGCGATCGAGGCGGGGCTGGAAGTAGACTCCATCGGCCCAGAATACACATACCGTTTTGCCGACAGATCGCGTCGTGTCCAATGCTCGTAGTCGTCCGCCCAGGCTGCCTTCAACCGGGAGATCGTGGTCGATGACAGGCCCGGCGCCTCCGGACCAAGCAAGGCGGCGAGCGCTTCGCCGAAGTCGCCCGTCGAGATGCCCTAGAGGTACAGCCAGGGCAACAGCTCCTCGACCGACTTGGCTCGCCGGAGATAGGGCGGCAAGATCGCGGACGTGAAGCGTATGCGCCCGCCGTCGCCCTTGAGACAACGATCGCGAACCCGCGGTCGGCGCACCGCCACTGTCCCGATCCCGGTTTGGACCTCTCGTTCCGGCAAATGACCGTGACGGACCACACGTCGGCGGCCGGCCTCGTCCACGACATCGGCGCGCGCGGCAATGAAGGCTGACACCTCCACCTCGACCCCCTGTGCCAAGAGACGACGGGCACCCGCGCGCAGCACCTCCGTCAGCGGGTCCTCGATCGATATCCTGTCTGGATGCGAAAACGATACAACCGTATCTTCGCGCATGGCGTGTCCTTCTTTCTGGGAAATCGGCGACTTCATCATTGCCAGGATACGCCGCCCTCAATTCACCCCATCACCAAGATTAGGCTATAGTTCTCCACCCTTTCCGGACGCGCCTGTGTTCGAAGCCGCGTTTCTATAGGTTTCCGAAAAGCTCGCAACGCACGTTGCAAGACGCTGGCGCCTCCAATCGCACCGTCATCATTTCCGGTGGCTGTGTAATGTGCTCGCTTGTACTATTGACGCAACCCCTTGCGGACAAGTCCTATGAAATATGTGATCATCGGTTCGGGCGGTCAGGTCGGGCAGGAGTTTGAAAAGTGCGTACCGCGCGAAAATCTGCATCTGCTGACGCACGCACGGGCAGATATCGTCGACCCGACGTCGCTCGAACGAGCCCTGGACGGTATCGATTGTTCCGCGATCGTCAACCTGGCTGCCTTCCACGATGTAAACGGTTGCCAGGAAGATCCCGAACGCGCGTTTCGCATCAATGCCATCGGCGCTGCCAATGTCGCCGACGCCGCCCGGCAACGCGGCTGCAGAATGGTGCATTTCAGTTCGGACTAGGTATTCGGAATCGATGTTGAGCGCGAAACGCCCTACCTCGAGCACGACGTAGTCGGACCGCTTAGCGTGTACGGCGCGAGCAAGGTCGCAGGCGAGCAGCTGGTACGCGCCACCACCGACAATCATCTCATCGTCCGTGGCAGCAGCCTGTTCGGGGTCGTCACCAGCGGGAAAGGCTGGACCTTTCCCGAACTGACAATGGAACGCGCATCCGCCGGCGAACCGCTGAAAGTTGTCGGCGACCAGTACATGTCGCCCACCTACACCCTGGACCTGGTGCGCGCAGTGGTGTCGCTGATGGACGTCGACACTGCCGGGACCGTTCACGTGACGAACGGCGGAGGTTGCACGTGGCACGAGTTTGCCACGGCGACGCTGGACATGGTTGGCGTATCGCACCCGATCGAAAAAGTCACATCCGAAAAGTTCGGCTCGAAAGCACCGCGGCCGAAGTATTCGAGGCTCGACAGCGAGCGACTCGAAGAACTGGGCGTGGCGCCACTGCGTAGCTGGCGCGATGCGCTGAGGGCCTACTTGGTCGAGAAAGGCCGCATCGATTGAGTTACGGTACGACAACCGCCGCGCATCGAGCCGTAATTCGATGACTCGATCTCACCCTGAAATAAACACGGGCAATTGCAGCAACCAAGTCTTTTGCCTGTTGCCCTGGGTGTCGATGCACATTGCCGTCGACGGCAGCGTTCTTCCCTGCAATATCGCCGGCCGTAGCCCTGGGTTCCACTCTGTGAAAACACACAGCCTCGCAGCGGCGAGGAATAGCTCGGGCCTCCGCCGGTTGCGCCGCGCTATGCTCGAGGGACGACCGAGTTCCGTCTGCGACAAGTGTTACGAGCAGGAGGAAAACGGTTTCTTTTCGCAGCGGGAATGCGCCAACGAGGACTTCGCGCATCACGAGCGTTTCATTGATCTGACGGCCGCCGATGGTTCCTTGTCCGACATACCCATTGCCTACCTCGATATCCGCTTCAGCAACGTGTGCAACCTGGTTTGCAGAACCTGTGAGCCAAAGTTCAGCACGGCCTGGTATCGCTACGCGAGCGCAGACGAGCGACCGACCGGCGCGATGAATGCGCGCGACGATGCGGCGTCGCTACTCCGGGAGATTGAGCCAATCCTGGACGACGTCGAGCAGATCTACTTTGCCGGCGGCGAGCCCACGCTGATGCCTGAGCACTACCAGCTACTGGAGATACTGCTGGCTCGTGGTCGTGAGGATGTGCGCCTAACCTACTCGACCAACTTTTCGACGTTGCGCTACAAGCACTGGGATTTGCTCGCCCTCTGGCGGCAGTTCCGCCACGTCAATGTCGGCGCCAGCCTCGACGCCGATGGACGACGCGGCGACTACTTGCGTAAAGGTCAGCACTGGACAGACGTCATCGAGAACCGGCGACGACAACTCGTCGAGTGCCCGCATGTTACGTTCAACATTACGACGACGTTCAGCAATATGAACTGCCTGCACAGCCCCGATTTACATGAGAGCTGGGTCGAGAAAGGATTGATCGGTGCCGGTGAAGTGCACATCATTATTCTGCAGACGCCCGCATACTTTCGCCTGACGACCCTGCCGAATCCGCTCAAGGAGCAGGTACGCGAACGATACCTGGCGCACATCGACTATCTCGGCGCCCACCCCGGATGCGAGACGGCGATGAGGGGCTACCGGGCCGCAATCACGTACATGTCGAGCGAGGACAGCAGGGATCTGCTCGCGACGTTCCGGCGCGTGGTGTCAGAGCAGGACCGCCTGCGCAACGAGTCATTTGCAGACGCATTCCCGGAACTGTCCTCTCTCCTCAATGCGGAAATGGACTTCGCATGACACAACGCGGCAGGCCTCCGAAGCCCGTAACCCCCGGCCATGTGTTCATCTGGCGATAGCCTTTCGTTCCGCGCGTCTTGCTGGAGCCGAATCGAAGCCACGATACGTCGGACGGCTCCAATTCACGCAGCGAGCGGTGCGACGGTTCGAAGCAGGCGTTCTTTCTCGGCATCAACCTGCTCGGCGGTTTCCTGTGCACGACACCGGTCATTCGCGCGTTCCGGCAAATGAACCCGGACACCTTCATCACCTATGTTGTTCACAACGCGGGTTACTGTCGTCTACTCGAGGATAACCCCGACATCGATCTCGTGACTTACAACGATGAAATCTATTGGCACGGCGAATCGGTGTTTGACGAGGACTGGTTCAGACGGCTGCCCGTCAACATCGACGAACCGCCCTGGCTTTATCGTTTCAACATCCACGAGGTATGTCGGTCGCACCCGGACATATTTGACGACCACATCTCCTGCGGGTTTTCGCAGTTCCTGGACATTCCAATCAAATCCGTTCGCCCGGTCGTCCAACTGACCGAGCATGATCGGATGCTCGCAAAGCACCTCTGTCCTCGACCCTACATTGTGTTTGCGATGCACAGCATTTCGAAGGTCCTCGATTTCAACGACGAACTGGCCGTCAAGGACTGGCTGCTCGAGGGCTGGTTGCGCCTGGCCTGGCACATTCGGTCGCGGGGACAATTCGACATCGTCGTCATCGGATCAGAGCGCGATCCACAGATCGATTCGCGCTATTTTCGAAACCTCTACGGGCTCCCGATCAATGTAACGGCCGCATTGCTCGAGCGCTCCGCCTGCGTGGTCACGGTAGAAGGCGGGATCTCACAACTGGGTCACGCGGTGGATGCGCCGGTGGTGGTGCTGTTTTCGAAAAACTTGGTGTTTCACTGGGCCTTTCCGCGCGAAGCGACGCGATGCAGCGTCATCTTCGAGGACCCGCGCACGGTTTCCGTCGAGCAGGTCGTCGACCATGACACGACAATTGCTGGCCTCATAGGGATACGCCCACGGCACCGGAATGTCCCTGGAGTAGATCAGGACCATCGGCGCATCGGCAGCCTGGCAAAGGTGGAAAAAACCGCTTTCCCCAGTAACGACGCACGCGGCCTGCTCGACGATGGCAGCGGCGACCTTGATGGGCAACCCGTAGAGATTGCGAAAACAACGCGACATGACCGGCAACTCGGGTGCGGAACCCATCGCAATGATGTCGTAGTCACTCGACTCGCCGAGCCGGCGCGCCAACTCGAGCCACCGCTCGAGCACCCAGTCCTTCCGTACCATCGCACCGCCCGGTCCGACGACGGGCGACGACGTATGCATGCTAAAGATTATGTAAGGCTTGCGTATGTAGGTCGCCGCTATGCGCCGGTCTTTGTCGGTAATCGATACACGCGGGCGCACGGAGTCAAGATCCAATTCGAGAAGCCGCGCAAACCCGTGTGCAAGATGATTGTCGAAAACGCCAGGGTCGTCATGTAGCGTACCGACGCCCAGCCTGAGTAGGTAGCTTTCGTCATCGAATTCCAGCGGGAGACTGCGGAGCCATATGCAATTGACGATCTTCTCACCGTATGCCAACAAGTCCTCCCGGTAGAGCACAAAATCGATGTCGGGATTGTCCTCCAACAGCCGGTAATGTGGCGCATTGGGGACGATGTAGACAACGAGTGCATCTTGGCAGCGCTGCCGGAATGCCCGCAACGCAGCGGTCGTGCAAAGCAAGTCACCGAGCAGATTGAAATCTAGAAAGACGGCCTGGCGCACGCTACAAGGTGGGCCGTGGACACCCGTAGGCACAAGAGCTTGCGGTGATCGGCGGTTTGGACGAGGCTCAGTATCGTCGCTCAAGGCATGCGCGCGGAATGCGTGTCTGTGGCGCCTGCGGCTTTCAGCGCCGGGTCGAGGAATGGAGCGCTGTCGGTCTGCATCGCTATCCCGTCCGTTTCCATCGCCGAAGCGCATCACATTGATTGCGGCTGCACAACTACGGTACTCTACGCTGACGGGTCCGGCCTATGGTCTCAGGCAGGCCAGACTGCGGCGAGGACTGTTGGCGTTGTTTTCGCCGCGTATAACATCGGCTTGATGCAACCTGAAACGTGCGGCCGCGCAAAACTTGGTTGTGATGGTCGGCTCAGGGACGCTCCGTCGACCGTTCGGTCAATAGTGCGACCATGGCGTGGTACGCGGGCTTGGCGCAAGAGTCTTGATCGAAGATCAGTGGTGCACCATAGCCTGGGAAGAAATGCGGTATCCACGAATAGCGATCGCTCACCCCCCAGAACACTAGCGTGTCGCAGCCGTCGGTATCCAGGCAAGCGCGGAGTACCTCGGCGTAAGCGTTCGCCTGGGCTGACAATTGTTCGGCAGTGGGCGGTCCCTCGAGTTTGATTCGTACGTCGAGCTCCGTAATGTGCACACGCAGGCCGAGGGCCGCGAGACGCTCCAGGTTTTTCGCGATGTCGTCCGCCTGTATCGCGCTGTCAGCATCGAGGTGCATCTGCAAACCGACGCCGTCCACGGGCACTCCGCGATCGACAAGATCGCGGAGCATCCTATACACGGCGTCGGATTGTCGACCCGTGGCTTCGGCGCCAAAGTCGTTGTAAAACAACAGTGCATCCGGATCCGCTTCGCGCGCCGCATGAAACGCGAGGTCAACATAGTTGCGGCCGATCTTGCGATACCAGATGCTGTCCCGAAACGAACCATCGTGCGCGATCGACTCGTTGACGACGTCCCAGACTCGGATCTTCCCTCGGTAGCGACTCACGACCATCGCGATGTGGCCGGTCATGACCTCCGTGAGCTCGGCGGCATCGAACTGGCCGTCAGTCAGCCAATTCGGAAGCTGTTCGTGCCATATGAGAACATGGCCCCGAACCGTCTTCCCATTGACCTCTGCAAACTCGACCAATGCGTCGGCACCGGCAAACGAATAATGGTGGCGAGACGGGCAGATCGTGACGAACTTGAGCCCGTTCTCCGGTGTGATCGTATCGAACTCGCGGAGGACGTCATGTCTGTAATCCGGGTCGTCGCGAAGGGGATGAGCGCTGACACACGTCCCGATCGCAAGCCCGCAACGATGCGCTAGATCGCGTAGGGGCGGTACTGACGTCATGTCGTACCGTGGCTATGCGCGCGGTCAGCGTTTTTGTAGTATACTCTTTCGGCCAATACTGAACCCTCAGTGGTTTTCTTATGTCTCGCCCCAAGTCCGACATACCTGTGTTCTGCTCGAAGCCCTGGACAAGCTTTGAAGTCGAGCACGATGGTACTGTAACGCCGTGCTGCATGGCACGGTTCTCTTGCGGCAACGTCGGCCAGCAATCCGTCGAAGAAATCTGGAACGGTGACGCGTATCAGAAATTCCGCCGTTGCATGGCCTCTGGGGAACGCGAGAAGATATGCTGGCCGGAGTGTCCGCGGCTGCGCGACGGTATTGACGACTCTGTGGCGGATGGCGAGAACGCGGCGTTCATGGAAAACTACGAGCGAAATCTCGATGAGATCGAACAACGCGCCACGGTGCTCGAGTCGTTGCCGCGCATCTGGAAAACATGCGGGTCGACGTTGTGCAACCTCGATTGCATCATGTGCTACCAGGACCGCGACGATCGCCGTAGTCTGCCAGTCAGTTTTTTCGAGAGCCTGGTCCCGTTTTTTTCGACCATGCAAGAAGTACAGATCATTGGCGGCGAGCCTTTTGCGATCCGTCGCCTGCGCCAGTTTATGTGCGATTTTCCGCGTGAGCGTTGCCCGGATGCACGATTCTCGATTGTCTCAAATGGCACATTGCACGACGACAAGACGTTGCAGATCGTACGCGACCTGCGTGTATCGTGGATGTCGATCAGCATGGATGCAGCGTATGAAGATACCTATGCCCGAATCCGGCGCGGGGGCGCTTTCGAGAAGACGCTCGCTGGCGTGCGCAAGTGGATAGAAGTAGGCCGCGACGGCGGTTTCCCCGTGCACATGGCATTTACCGTAATGCGCGACAACGTTGACGAGATGCCGATGTTTGCCGAACTCGCTCACCAGCTCGGTGCCGACGTACTTTTCGGCAAAGTATTCGGCACCAAGGCCGATCAGCACCGGATCGATCCACAGGCACTGCGCCGGGCCACCACGAAGACCAGCGATTTCATCGAGGCGCTTAAGCCGCAGATGCCGCTCGCGAGGCTGACTCTCTCATCGATCACGTAGCGGTCTGTTCGCACGCCCCAGGCGATCCGGATGCGCAATATACCATCGGCAGGTCTTTCCCAGCGGCATTGTCAGAGTAAACCGGATTGAGGCTGAGAGGTCTGGTCCGTAGCCTCGACGGATGAGAAATCCGTTTCGCTATTTCAACTCATCGCCCGAGGTGATCCGGCTGAATGTGATGCTATACATCCGTTACCCGATATCTCTGCGGCAGGTCGAGGACATCTTGTTCGAGCGCGGCATCGACATCTGCCATGAAACGGTTCGGTTCTGGTGGAACAGGTTCGGTCCGATGTTTGCGGCCGAGATCCGCAAACGCCGTATTCAGCATCGGTGCTATTCGCAGTGGCGATGGCATGTGGACGAGGTGTTCGTGCGGATCAACGGAGAGTTGCATTAACTCTGCCGGGCCGTTGACCACGAAGGCGAGATGCTCGAGGTCTTTGCCACGAAACGGCGGGATCGCAAGGCAGCGCTGGAGTTTCTGAAGCGTGCGATGAAACGCTATGGATCGCCGTTCTCCTTGGTG